>JAABUJ010000075.1_pt1 | contig 221359 bp, 223 predicted proteins | sample 5559131 | NCBI WGS metagenome assembly JAABUJ01 (sample SAMN10711875, study PRJNA513366) | rock metagenome | isolation source: Antarctica rocks | place: Antarctica: Victoria Land, Mt New Zealand nord | collected 2016-01-07
CCCGACGTGCACCATGTGGCACACAGTGCACTAGGGTAGGTTTCTAGGGTAGGTTAGGGTAGGGGTACGTGCCCTGATCGCAACAGAAGCAGACTGCGTGCGCTCCTGGGCCGTCAGGAGAGCGCACGCGGCCAGCCCGCTGGCTGCCTGGGCCTGCGAGTGTCTGCCTGCGCCGTGCAGGCGAGCCCGCGCCGGAGAAGCGCAAGGTCTGGGTCATCGCGCGGCAGCACCCGGGCGAGACGATGGCCGAGTTCTTCGCGGAGGTGCGCGCATGCGCCTCCGCCTGCGGCTGGCCTGCAGCCTCGCCGTGTTAGGGTCAGGGTTAGTGACCGCCGCCCGCTGCGCCCCCCCCCCCCCCCCCCCCCCCCGCCCCCCCCCCCCCCCCCCCCCCCCCCCCCGCCGCCTGCCGCGCCGCCCGCATGCGCCGCAGCATGCCGGCAGACGGCTGCCGGGCCGCCCAGCGGCGCGGCGCTCGTAGCATGGGCCGGTGGAGCCTGTGTGGGGGACAAGCGCGGGGGCGGGCGGCGGGGCGGCTATATGGGCGCCTCGCCTGCGCGCCCCGGTCCTGACGGTGCGAACGCCTGCGGCAGGGGCTGGTGCGGCGGCTGCTGGACCGCGCGGACGGCGTATCGCGCAAGGCGCTGCGCGAGGCCGTCTTCTACGTGGTGGGCAACCGCCGGACACGAGCTGTTCTTTAATTTTATTACATTTTTCCCTGGCTGCGAATGATGTGTGTTTCAAGAACTGGCTGTGTGATGTGTGACTGCTGAGACGCTCGACGTAACCTCTGTTACGGCTGCGCGCATCTGGTGCCGGCCTAGTAGAAGTGCTGCGCAGCTCATGCACAGCTTTGCATCGCTTGTGGTGGGGCCTGCAATATTTTGGACATCGCTGTCCATATGGAGCTGATCAACGGTGACTTGGCGCACTTCCGGCGGATGCCAAGGAGGCGGCGCCAGGCGCGGGCCGGCACGGCGAGCGCGCGCCCAGGCGCAGGTGCCCAACATGAACCCGGACGGCAGCTGGCGGGGGCACCTGCGCACCAACGCGGCCGGCGCCAACCTGAACCGCGAGTGGGCCGCGCCGAGCGCCGAGCGCAGCCCCGAGGTGCTGCTCGTACGCAACAAGATGGACCAGGCGCGGCGCGGCGGCCCCTGCCCTACCCTAATCAGCAGCCCCTTGTTCTGGGTGTGCAGCCGCCAGCCGCCTGCGTGGCGAGCTGGCCGCCGGTGGCGCGCTGAGCCAAAGCCGCGCGCTGCTGCTCGTGCGCGGCCAGCATGGCCCGGGCGCGCTCTGGTGGGCAGCTGGACGCTCTGCTGCTTGGGCTGGCGGCCGTGGCGCGTTGGACCATGCAGTGGGGCGGGCGTGGTCTACACAGAGCCTGTCTTGTTCTGGCTCACCGGCCAGTCACGCACGACGCACCATCGCGGGTCAGGCGGCGGCGCACACGCGAGGCGCTGCGCATGCGCGGGCGCAGGTGGGCGTCGACATGTGCCTGGACGTGCACGGCGACGAGGCGCTGCCATACATCTTTCTGGCCGGCAACGAGGCGCGCGCCCGCGCCAACGCACCGACATCGCTGCCTGCCAGGCTGCAGGCGGCGCGGCGCTGGCGCCCGGGGCCGGGCAGGGGGCCAGGGCAGGAGCCGGCGCGCATGTGCGGGCTGGCGTCGAGGAGGGCGGCGGGGTTGCGCCAGCGCATGACCGAGCGTGGGGCACTGCCGGCCCTGGGTTTGTAGCACCGCTGTTGGTGGCGAGGGCAATTGTGGTTCCACAAATGCAGCCCATAACAGGCTGTTGGCACTGCATGCTGACGTGACCGGCGCTGCGTATGCTGGGCATCCATTCCCCCAGCCCACCAGGTGCGGGTGCTGCGGCGGCGGGCGCGCCGTCGAGGCGCAGGGCTGCTCCATACGGAGCGAGCGCCCGGCGGGGCCGAGCGCCCAGTCATGTCGCCCCGGGATCTCGCGAGCTGGCCGGATTGCGCCAACGCGCGCCGCGCTGCGCAGGGCATCCCGGGGTGGAACGACCGCCTGAAGGACCTGCAGCAGCGCCTCAGCGACGCGCTGCTGCGCGCTTCGCCGGACTTCCAGGACAAGTGCGAGCCGTCCAGCCCCGTGACCGATGCTGCTGCAGGCAGGAGTCTCGCAGAGCGGGGCGGTACACGGTGGTCGAGCCCCATGACACCCATGTCAATGCAGCGGAAGTGTAGAAAATCTGTGCGTTGTTGTGGCTTCAATTGCACGCTGCCAGTCCGGAGTGCCTGGCTCGGCGGTTATGATGTCATACCTGCTGGGACGGCTTGTCCCCGGAAGAGCTACACGAGGGCAGATAGCCCAAAGCCAGTTGTGGTGCGTGATGCTGTATTTCTGTCACTTACGAACTCGCACTCAGGCATGCACTGTCATGTGCTGTGTGAGCTAGCGCGCATGCATATGTGCCAAAACATTGGAGCGCGACGCTAGCACGTCGAACGCCGGTGCATGGAGCCCGGGGGAGCTCACGCGCGGCGCATGGGGCCAGGTATGGCTACGGCAAGGGCTCGCCTGGGCGCGCGGACATGCGCATCGCGGCGCACGCGATCGGGCAGCGCTACGACTGCCTCGCGGTCACGCTGGAGCTGCCATTCAAGGACACCGCCGGCGCGCCGGAGCCCGTGCAGGGCTGGTCCGCCGAGCGCAGCCTGCGCTTCGGCGCCGCCGCGCTCGGCGCCGCGCTGGAGGTGCTCCCGCACCTGCGCTAGCGCGCGCGGCGCGGCCGGGCTGCTCCGGGGAGCTGCCCGCGGCTCTTCGGGCCATGTTCGTGTCTGTTACAGCCAGGTCTGTGCCGGGGGCTGCGCAGTTGTGGGTCTGCAGTGCAGCGTGATTGTGCGCGGCAAACAGGGCGAGCCAGCACAAGGCTGACGTCTGAACAGCAAGGAATTGTTGAACTGCGTTAGCATGCTGCGAGAGTTCTGATTGGCATGGATCCTTGTGCAGCCTTTGGGTCTCGTATGCCATGCGGCGCTTGCTTGCATGACTGCATGCGCTTGCACGCGATGGCCGTGCCGCAAGTCATTGCTTCGCCCACTGCCCGCATGCCTGCATGGGCACTTTGAGAGCTTTTAGACATGCTGGGACATGCTGGGTAGGACATGCTGTTGCGCAAGGTCTCCGGCGTGACTCAGCATTCGGATTGCAATATGCTGTACCGCATGCTCAGTCCTCCAGGCAGCCACTGAGGCGCGCCCTCAGACGCACTGAGACACGCTCTCTCTCGAGAGCGGACGACCTCGTTCCGGCACGCAGTGGCCTGCTCGATTTGCGCACAGCGCCGACCGGACCGACTCGCACCGCTGCATGCTCGGCACCCTGTGCGTCGCTCGTGCCTCGCCTATTGCAACCAAACCGCAAATGCTAAACGGCATCACATGCTAAACAATGAAAATGACGTTGATGCACACGCTAGTTCTGCAGGGCCGGCCACGCCGGCGCGCGCGCGCGCGGGCAGGCCCCCGCGCGCCCGCGCGGCTACACGTTGGCGTAGTCCCCGCAGCGCAGGCCCACCGTCATCCAGCAGTCCTTGTACGGGCCCGCCAGCACGCGCTCCAAGCAGAACGTGAACGTGTACGCGCGCAGGCCCGGCCCGCCGGGCGGCTGTTCGCCGGCGGGCGCCCCGGCGGCCGCCGCCCCCGCCGCCGCGCCCGCTGCGCTTCCGCCCGCCGCGCCCGCAGCCGTCTCGCCGGGCGGCCGCCGCGCGAAGACCGTCACCGCCTGCACGGCGTGCTCCCCGGAGCGCGTGCGCGGGAACTTCATCTCTGAGGCCGCCTGCACAGGGGGCCGCCGGCTGAAGATAGAGACTAGGGATAGGGTAATTTGGGCATGCGGGCAGGCAGAGCGAGGTGCGCCGGCCCCGCGGGGCGGCGTCCGAGGGCGGCCGCCTGGCGGCCAGGGCGGAGGCGACAGGGAGCACGGGCGCCCAGACGCACTCAAGCTGCAGGCAGATGTCTGCCCCATGGGGTGCGGCAGGTCTGGACCCGCACAGTGTGCGCGCGCATGCGCTCCAGCAGGACAGCATGCTGGCCAGCCTCAAGCGAGCGCGCCGCGGGGGCGCGCCCGCCAGCGCTCGCAGTCCAGCAGCGGGCGGAAGGAGCCAGAGTGCGCCACGGCGGCAAACTCGTCCAGCGTGACCCACTCGCCCGCGCCCGCCTCCCAACTGTGCGCGCGCGCCGGCAGCACCTGCGCCCGCCGCGCAGCTGACCGCGGAGCCGCTAGGGGGCACGGCGAGCCGTTCGCTGCCGCGCGCGTGGGGCCTGCGGAGCGTCTTACTGCCGCCAGCGCGGCCGACAAGTGACCCTCGTCTGCAGCCGCACACATGCTGTATGAGCTGCGGGTACAGACATCGGGCCACAGGGGCAACTTGTGTCTGAAGCGTCACCATAATCGGGCCTCCTCTGCGCGGGCCGCGGGCGCAAGTATCCGGCACGGCCAGGACCGGCTCACGCACAGGCCGCCGGGCGAGCCGGGAGGTCCGGCACCTGGCCGGACAGCATCTCCTCGCAGCCGTGCGGCTTGCTGAAGACGTACGCCGTGCGCACGCCCGCGTCGGCCTCCGGCCTGCGCCCCGCGCCGGCGCGCTCAGTGCACTCAGCGCGGCGTGAGCAGCACACGAGACCCCAGGCGCCGGCGGCGACCGGCCAAGGCGCGCCGGCGCTAGCAGGGCAGCCGGGCAGGCGCGCGCCAGTCGTTGATCTGCAGCGCGTCCAGCTGCGCGGCGACGACCGCGGTCGGCGGCAGCATCGGCGTCGGGCGCCGGCCGCGCGCCGGGTCGCGCACGCCGCGCGCCAGCACGTGCGCCGAGAACTCCGCCGCGAGGTCGCCTGCGGACGGGAATTACAGCGGTGAACTGTTGGCGCAGTGCGCTGTGACGAGAAGCACAGAGGTGCCAGCTTGGCAGGAGCGGCGGCCGGCGCTGGCCTCGTCAGTCGCCACTGCGGCAGACGGTCCCGGGCCACTGGCGACGCAAGCGCCGCACCCAGTGGCGCATCCCTGCTGTCACAGGCGACCGGGCGCGGCCGCTTGCGCGGCCGCGGCCTGCAGCTGCACGTACACCTTGCGGCCGGAAGCGTGCGCCACAGCGGCGCGTGCTGCGCAGCCGCTGCCGCGGGGCAGGTCACGACCCGCGGTCCTGTCATAGTTCGCCGCACCAGTTGATGCGCTACGCACACCTGAAGTCTGCGAGGTCCTGCAAAGTTGCCAGGTGCCAAGGCAGCATCCGCCCCAGCAGATCAGTAATAGGGTAGGCCAGGTAGGCACACGTGCAGCAAATGGCGAAGTTCTGAGAGTCCGTTGCTGACAAGGAAGGTGTCGCATGTTGGAGCTGTCTGCAGCGGCTGTGTGCTCTGTGTGTGAGACAGGGCGCAGCAGGCGAAGGAGTGCCACCACACGCGCCTGCAGCGCCGCGTCTGAGAAGTTGGCTGGAGCTGACAGAGTCAGGCTGCGCATGCGGCCAGGGCGCCTGCCGCCGCTTTGAGGCCCTTTCTGGCCAGCGATGGCGCCGGCACTGAGGCGCTCGGCCGCGGCGCGAGCGGCGTGCCTGGTCTGCCTCATCGCCGCGCAAGCATATGCCGATGGCGGCGACAGTGAGGGTGGGCACCCTGGCCCAGAGCCTGGCTGCACAGCCGGCGGCCCTGCTGGTGCCAGCTCGCGTGCCGCGCGCACTGCCTGCACAAACAAGCCTTGGACTCGCGCCGCATCGCTCTCAGGCTTTGGCACTGCGCCCTACACCAGTCCCCACTCCGTCCTGTCCCCGGCCGCGCGAGCTGGAAGCCCAGGCGCGCGCGCAGGGCACCGGCACCTGGCGGCCCCCGGATCGTACCGGCGCCTGCAGCAGGCGGCGGCAGGCGCGCGCGGCGCTTCGCCGGCCGGCAACCCGTCCGCCACGGCGCAGTGGCTCGCCGCTGCGCGCGCGGCCAGCGGCGCTCCCGGCAGCCATGCGCCCGCCTGGGCCAGCAGTGTCAATGCGTCCGAACGCGCCGCGGCGGGCGCCGCGCCGCTGCCCGCGCCGCGCCACGTGCCGGTGCCCTCGCCGGCCGCGGGCGCCGCGGCGCCGCCGCGCGCGCCCGGCGCGTTCATCAGCTGCGCGCCCGACGTGCGCAACTATGCGGTGCCCACCGCGTGGGCGCCCTCCGCGGCCGCGCCGGCGCTGACGTACACCGGCACCACCATCCCGGACCGCAACGACGAGTGCGCGGACGTACCCGACCCGCCCGCGCCGGCGGCCGGGCACACGCGGCCGCCCGTGTCCGGCAAAGCGCTGTCGGGCTTGCCGCCCGCCGTGGCGGCCAAGGCCGCGCAGCTGGGGCTGCCGCTTGGCGTGTATTACGACGCCGCCGGACAGCGCTGGGCGCTCGGCGGCGGGCTGGCGCCGCGGCTGCTGCCGCCGCGCAATGCGCGTGCACACGTGCCGGCCGTGCCCGCGGCGGCGCCGGGCGCCGGCGCAGCGGCGGAGGCGGCCGGCGCGCCTGGCATGGCGCGCGGCCTGGTGCTGGCGACCGCGCTGGGCGCGTGCGTCGGCGCGGCGGCGCTGCTGGCTGCCGCGCTGCTCGCGCTCGGCTGGCGGCGCCTGCGTTGCTGCGGCGCCCGGTGCGCACGCTCGCACTTGGACAGGCACAGGCAGCGCGTGTTTGCTGGCGGCTGCCCTCCGTCGTGTCAAGCCTTGTACCGCAGCATTGCACAGCGCATTCAGCAGCTAAAGCTGCGCAGGCACAGGCCGCGCTGCGCTTGCAGACCAAGCCTATCGCGGTATTGAACCATATTGATTGAACCAACTCGAGGGCTTCATGCATGCTCAAGTTGCTGCCTGTGCTGATGGCTGTGGGCGTGGCTGCAGTTCCGCAAGCGGGCTGCTGCAGAACGTGCGCACGTCCCGTGCGCCCGCACCGACGGGATGTGTGTCTGTGACCGCAGGGGCGGCGCTGAGGGCAAAGCGGAGAGCGAGCGAGCAGGCCAGGCGCACTCGCCGTTCTGGCGCGGGGCGCGCGTGGCCGATGAGAGCCACCATGCTGGCGCCGCCGCGCCGGGCGTCAAGCCGCGAGATGTGGAGCTGGGGGCGGCGGCCGCCGCGCAGGGTCACCACCGGAGTCCTGGCTCGCAGCCAGTCGTGGCAGCCGCGCCTGCCAGGACGACCGAGGCGTGGCGCCCGGAGTCTGGAGTCCTGGCGCCCACTTGCGTGTAGTGAGGCACTGCGGCGCCCGCTGCGGGAGCCACACAGCAATGCTACTGCATTTGTAGTCGAGTGAGGCTGACTGTGTAGCATATGGGGTTACTTCATATGTCGCGTGCTCGGCTGTGCATAGTGTTGTCGAGGGGCTCTGCGGCCCGAGGTTGCAGGTATCATGCCAATGTTCATGACGGCGGACTGCTTTCCAGCTGCTGCACTGCAGGCGCGGTTGGTGTGGGCTAGTCAGGGCAGGCCACTACGGCAGCAAACGCTATGTGTGACTGCATCGCTGCGCACGTGACCAGGGGCAGTCGGCCCCGCCCGGTGCGCATGCAAGTTTGCCTGTGGCGCGGGGGCAGCAAGGGGCCCCCGACGGGTCCGCATGCAAGGTTTTGCAACGGTCTTGGGGCAGCAAGGGCTCCCGCAAAGTCTGCATGTGAGCGTGTCTGTGTGATGTTTCCTATAGCTAAGGCTGTGCGGCGGTTGCCCTGAGGTGACTCCGTCCGGCGCTGGGGCCGCGCATGCCGCGCGGTGACCTGCGTTTTTGCAGCGCAGAAGTAGTGTGCGCAAGCGCCCTCCGCCGCAAGCGTCATGCGGAGGCGGGCGCCTTATTTGTGCTTTGACAGCAAAGGCTTTTGGACTGTGCGCAGCTCATTTCCCTGCCCTGTTGTGCCATGTAATAAGGCAGAGGAGGCAGCAGACTTGGCATATGCATTGACACACTGGTCCACTCCTTGTAAGTGCTAGGATTACTTGCAGCCACTTAATGGGCATGCACTGCATCCCTGCTCCGGGAACAACTAGCGGGTAGGGCAAAACCAGCCAGGCAGACACAGCACAGCAGGGCACGCGCTTGCAAACCATGCTGGAAGTGCCTGCTGTCAGGCTCGATTCACATGTGCAGCTGCTATGGGTGCCGGATCAAATAGTACTCCGAGAGCGCACACAGCAGTTCAAAATGGGAGGGCTCCTTCACAGGGCGCACATCAGCTCTGAGACTGCCCGGGTTCCTGGGCGCTGTGCATGCCACCGACCATACAAGGTCTGCCGGACAACGCAGGTTACATGTTCTGTTGTGCAGTCTGACATCACCACACCTCTCATTACCAAGAGCAGGACCGCTACAACAAAGCAGAGATAACAATGCGCAGCCTGTTGCTATCCCATGTACGCGCGACAAAGGCTGGCGCACTCATGCGGGCCGGACAGGCTGAGCAAGCGCGCCTAGCTGGACATTGGAGCGCATTTCACCAGACACACCAAGGCGGGCAGACGTATGCTGGCCACGCCAGAAGAGGGTACATGCTGGCAGCCAGCAAAGCAGCCAACCCTCCCCTGTAGCCCCCGGTGCACGCTGGACCGCGTGCATGAGCTGGCCCCAATCAGCTGATTGGGCTGCGGTTGTACCCAAAAAAGGTGTTCCAGACTAAATGATTCCATGTGTCACAAGGCATGCGTCAGACATCCCAGTTCGTGGAGGAGTGAGCGGGCACTCCCACGCGCGCAGTATGCGAGCCGGTGCAGCGCCATGTTCAGCACTCCTGCTGCGCCACGACTGTATGCTGTTTCACAGCACCTGGTCACGTTCAAGCATGGGCCTACACTTATGGCGTGAGGAGCCGCATGCGTGCACAGCCCACCCAAGCAGCTACACCGCACATGGGCGACTCATTGTGGCTATGCCGATGGCGGACCATGCTGCCGCGCATGCCACATCGCCTATGCTTAGTGGTCCTGGCCGAAGGGCGCGCCGGGCTCCGGCGTTTCGCAGTCCACATCCGGCGACACCGTTCTGCGCCACACCGCGCAGGCCTGTCACCCCCTGGCGGCTGCGCGTTGAGGTATGCCCAGTAGCGTGGGGTCGCCACAGCCACTGAGCATCACACGTCTGTGAAGCGGTAGCATGCCGCACTAGGACTCCCAGCCACTGGCTGCACGCCTGTTGTCAGTATTCGCTGAGCCGGAAGCAACGAGCGCCATCATGCAGCATGGGACAGTGCGCATGCATGCAGACCTCCCCAGACAAGCATTGCAGAGCTCGACTTTTGGAGGTCCAAGCACACGGACGCACCGTCGGCAGGACGCGCAGCACCGCGTGAAGCAGCTCAGCGTGGCGGCCACGAACGCGAGCACGGACGCCACAATGATTGCCAGGCACAGGCCCTCAGCCAGGAATGTGTATGGTGGCGCGCGCGCGTCGCCGGCGAGCACAGCTGCGTGTTCGAGCTTGTAGTCCGGCTGCGGCCCGCTCGCGCCTGCCGCCTGTGCCGGCGCAAATGCAGGATGCGGGGCGCCATACGCCGCCGCGGCCTCTGCCGCGCGCGGGCCGGTCGCTGCCGCAGGCGCCTGCAGCGCGTCTGGGAAAGGCCGCAGGCTGCCGCTGGCACTGCTGCCGGAGCTTTGCTGCTGGCTTGCTTGCGCATCCAGGCTTCTCGCACGCGGCCCTTCTCCCGACCCCAAGCCAGGCCACCCTGCCACGCGCTTGAAGCCTCAGACTCCGCTGCAATTAGAGGCACGGAGACAGGACAGGAGGACAGAGAGGGTGTTCAACGCCAGCATCCAGCTGCCTGTGAAAGGTGACCAATAGCGCTTATCCTGGAGAAGCGGAGAGGCGCTCGCCCCGGTAAATATCAGGCAAGCAAGCGAACCAGTTGAAAGCATGTGCCCCGCCCAGAGCTACACATCAGCGGTGGTTGCATGCAGAAGCAGTGGTTGCATACAGGAACACACGGGAGTGCCTGGTAGCTTTTGGCAGCGCGCACTGGGCACGTGCGGTACGGTGTCAGCCAGGACGCAGCTGCACAATAGCGGAATCAGGAGTGTGCATTGCAAGCAGTGGCCCATGCTTGACAGCGTGCCACCCCACAACAGCCACAGCGGCCCTGCTGGCACTCAACCTCGATCACGCACGCCCGCTCTCCCAGGAGGACGCAGCAGCAATTCCGTAACAGGCGCAAGTGGCTAGCTGTCTGAGGTTGAAAATGATGCCTGCTGGTGTAAGGTTACACCATGCCGGGGGATGGGGTGCTCAAGGCTCCCAAGTTCCCCTCGAGTGTTAAGTGCCTCTTAAGACGCCAAGCAGGGCTGGGCTACATACGTCACAGAAGCATTGCGCCAGACGTCAAACGTCGGACAAGACATCTTCCAGAACACTTGCGCGTTGACCTGTGAATGCACACTATTGTTTGGTACCGTAGCTCCGCGCCTGCCGCTGTTGCGCAGGATGCGGTTTGAAGCCTCAATCGTGCTGGCGTGCTGCTGTTTCGGCAGCGCATGTAGCGCACTCAGCATCCCTACAGGCAAGCACTGCACTCGCTCTTTATGCACTGCCATAGGCGTGCATCGTGCCAAGTGCTTGCCGCGCCTCTCGGCAGGCAATTCGAGTGCAGCTGTGTGGAACATACCTGCCCACGCGCACTGCCTGGTCCACAATGCTGTACTTGACACTGTCCTGTTTGTGCGGGACAGGCAGCAGTGCTCGCGCTGCCTGGCTGCCAAACGGGGCGGACAGTGGCGGCGCAGCGCTGCCGCAGCCTGCCAGCCTTCATGTGTCCGCCAACGTGCGGTATTCTGCAAATGAAGCGAGCGAGCGTGCTGCTGGTGTAGGAGCGCCAGCGCCAGTCGGAGTGAAGATGGAGTTGCAGGCCAGTCGCTCGCCTCCAGGCGCAGCAGCTCGTAGACGGGCCGCCGGTGCGGGCGCAGCGGCTGCAGCTGCAGCACACAGCCGACTGCAGGCCGGCCCATGCTCTGCAGCTCAGGACCAGGCCCTCCAGGCTCGCGGAGCAGGCAGCCTGCGCGCACCAGCAGCCAGGCGGCAGCTGAGGGGCGCTGGCGAGGAGGCCGCGCCGAAGGGGCCGGCTCCGCCGGCGCTGCTGGGCGGCGCGCTGCAGGCGGCGCTCGTCCTGACCTTCCTATGCGCGTGCGGCGCTGCCCTGTGCTGCTGTATCAAGTCCTGCCGGGGCCGGTGCGCGCCCGGCTGACCCACCAGGCTGCACACCGCGCTGCGCAACATACCTTCCGTTCATTCCTCCTGCGCATCCCTCTCTGTCTCTTGTTGCAAATGCAGTATCCCACATGATGCGCACCGGTGCGCAGCTCACATGCCACTGCAGCTGACCAGCGATGTACCTGGCTTCCTCTTTTCCGTGGCACCATGCCGCGGTGGCCGCGCAGCCCCGCTGACTCACAGGCTGCCGGCGTGCAGCTCCGCGATCGAGCCCCAGCTGGAGCCTGAGGCGCCTGCGCATGCCACAGCGGCGCCCGCGCCAGCCCCCTGCTTCCGCAGCCTGCGCGACAGCGCGGCGTGCCGCATGAGCATCGTCAACGAGTCCCCCGCATGCGTCGAGCTGCGGTGGCACGACTACGAGGGTGCGCCCGTGGGGGCCTGCACCCACACTCAGGCATAGCGTAACATGCAGGCGAGCATGCTGGCCGCCGCAGACGGCAAGCCCTCTGCTAGGGCCGTGCTGGCGACTGGCTGCATGTTCGCTCGGACAGCCTGGGTGCTGTGCACATGCATGCATGTGCATGGGTGCCTGCTCCGGCGCTGCCCAGACATGTGCTGCCTCCTGCAGGCGTGGCCGTGGAGCCCGGCCTCCGCATCGACCCCGGAGGACGCAACGAGCTCCTCACGTTCGAGGTACGCCGCACCTAGCGCTGTGGTGTCACGCAGTCTATGGCTTTGCTGAGCGGGTGCAAGGGGGCGTGGTGAGTGCGCTAGCGCCTCTGGATGCGGCGGCCTGTCTACCAACCTTGCAGAGAGGGGGGGAAAGGCCAGAGAGCGGGCTATCGCATCAGTCAGTGGGTGGCTCGCCTGCCGCAGCGGTGCACGGCCGGAAGACGTCCGCCTGCGCAGAGACTGGCTGACGCGACCGTCGGCGTCGCAGACGCACTGCTACATGGTGCTGGACGCCGCACGGAGCGCGCCGCTCGCGGCCTTCGTGGCCAGCGCGGGCGCGTGCAACGTGCGCATCTGGCAGGACGCTCGCGCAGGCCTGTGCGCCGCAGTCGCGCGTAGGCCGCCGTCACCGCGCTCACTGGCACTTGATACAGACTAGCTACGCTCTGGCCCTGGATTTGGTGTGAATCACCCTGCAGTAGCTAGAGCCCTACTGATGTCAGCACAATGACAGCGATCTCCCTCATTGTCTTTAGCTGTACTTGGCTGTATAAATAGGTAGTGCCGCCAGTGGGCGTTGGCGCGCTGTCACAACGCGCGAGGTGCAAGCAGTCAAGTCTTCAGTATCATGCACAGCGTCAGCTCTGTGTGTGGTGGCGACCGAATGATTTTAGCAAATACTGTGATCGACCTGCAGCTTTCCTGCAGCATGCTAGCCGTGTGTCTGCACAGCATATGTCCCAATTCCTGAAGGTTGGGACTGCCCAACCTCAAAGTAGATACTGCGGTGTGGGAACCGACCAGAAGTCGAATACGGAGCTGGTTGGGCATGCTGTCCAAGCACGTACACGGGGGGTGGCTTCAATGCTGTATACGAAGGACCTAGCAGTCTGCAGAGTGTGCTGGCCGGGTAGGGCTTGCCGGTCATCACTGTCCGCACATTTCGTTAGCAACGCATGCTGCCTCACTATGGTTTCGAAGCCCTGCTGCCTGCTGCTTTCGCACGGGACACGAGCAGCACTATTGCAGCTTCTTGACATCCAGTTGTGGGCGGGTGCTCTGGCTTGGTGCCCTCAGTCTGGGGTTTGAGCAGTCTTTCAGTGCGCCAAGTTGTGGATGGCTTTGCAGGCCGTAGGACAGAAGCTTGGAGCCAAGAGTTTGAGTCACACTGTGCTGTGCTTGGGAGTGCTGGGATGTAGGGCCTGCTCTTTTCTTTTTGCCAGTTGTCGCTCTGGTCTGTGAGATGCAATCTGCATGCCAGCTTAGGGCTCTGCTTGTAAACAGTCACTTGCACGCATGCGTCAGCATGCGTGCAAGTGGGGGAGCTTGTCACTGTCATGCTCGTGATCTTGCCCCCCCGTGTTGCTGGGACATGGGTAGGTTTGCCAAACTGAACGCCTGCAAAAATTTGTTATATTTGGTTCAACAAGCAGATTGCCTGCGCATGTGTATTGCGCAGCCGGAAGAGGTACGTCCGCGTCTGCAGTGATAATTTGGTTCAAGATGCAGGCGCTATACAGTTAAGTTCACCTAAAAACAAGCCATTGTCGTACACGAGCATGCAGCACTCAAGCCAGGTACTAGGCATTTCAAACGAGAACTTGCAGCCAGCCGCACAGGTGCCCGCACAGGGAAGTCATACGTGCAAGCGTGGACGTTGCTGGCGCGTGCTGAAACTGCACGGCCTGTGTGCTCTAACTTTGTCTGTGTATGCAGGACATGGCAGGAGAGGTGCTGGGAGGGCGTGCAGCGGCCCAGGGCGGCGCCACGGAGGGCGTGACCGTCATACCAGAGCCCGGGCGTGCCACACAGTGCCTTCTGCACCTGGCAGTGCATGCTCCATGAACGAGTCCTCAGCCTGGGCACCGCGCAGCTTTGTCGTGAAGACCTCGGATGACGCGGGCAGCAAGGTCTTCGTCAACGTGTGCGGGTCCGCGAAGATCCCCGCGCCGGGCGGCTGGACGAGCGGGCAGGCGCGCGCCACACGCTGGTGACAGACACCTGTGGCGTATGTATTGTTGGGCAGAGCACCTTCATGTTCGGTATTCGCGCTGACGGCAACGGCGCAGCTATGGGACGCCGCGCGTCCTCGAAAGCGACTGCGCTGGCCCAAGTCGCAGGTCGGTAAAACCACGACCCGCAGGTGCCTCTGAGCGTGAAGGAGGCGCTGGCGGAGTTTGCGGCCGGTGCGGACGGCGAAGGCAGCGCGGAGGCCCTGCGCTTCCCGCTGGCCATGGGCCCCGCGCGGCTGGAGGCGGGTGCGCCAGAGGGCCTCACAGCGTCCTGGCGTGTGCGCATGCACGCTGTACCAAAGGCCTTGCTTGTACAGCACACCCACACCGCGCGCTTTGACTGCTTAATTGAGACTGAGACTGACAGCGACTGATGTCCCGAGGCGCCGTTCACGAGGTGCCTGCTGTGTGTGGACTCCTGTGGGGTGTGCCATACCCGTGTGGGGGTGGCCCCGTGAGTCAGGCTCTGCGCTCACACGCTGTGCCGGCGCGCAGACCGGCAGGGGGAGCCATGCACCGTCTATGACTGTGTCTTGAACGCTGACGTCATTGCACAGGCCGCCATGATGCGGTGCGCCTGGACACCTTTCGTAGAGCTGTGCAGCTGTGCAACACACGCCCTGGCACCAATTTAAGCGGATGATCACTTCGACAGCTGTTTTGGAGGCGTGGTTAGCATGACTTGCTGCGCTGGTGTCAGCGACACAGGCCCTGCACCTGCCTGGGTTGGCTGGGCAAGCACACTACGCATCAGAGTAAATATCACCTGTGCAGCTGTTTGCAACGCACGCCCACCCGCGGTACCTGCAACGTCAGCCTGACGGGCAGGCCTGCAACCGACAAGCTTACCGCCTCGGCAGCCCGGCCACAGCGCTGTCCTGTAAAGCTGGCGCAGGGCCGGGAGGGTCCTGGCAGCGGCTGCTGCGCTTGACCGGCGCTGCACCGGCTGCGTGCGCTCGTCAGGCAGCACCTGCGACGCATGGTGCCCTGAGTGAGGGTCGCTTAGAGTACGGTACCTATTATGGTCCTGATACCGCCTCGCGGACCCGCCCAGGCCCCTGAAGCTGTTCCTGGTGGAGCTGGCGCTCGGCTGGGCGGGCTCCAAGAGCGGGCGCGCGCTCGACCGGCGCTACCGCCTGCCGCGCATGCGCTACAAGGGCGACGCGCCGCAGCCGCAGGCCGTGCGCTTGAACGCCCGGCCGCTCGTCACTGAGCTGGCCGAGGCGCCCGGGGCCGCACCCGCCTTCCCGCTGCTCGCTCGGCGGCCCGCGGCGGCGGCGGCGGCGCGCGCCGGGGCAGGGTCCGAAAGCGCAGGCTCGGCGCTGTCGGGCGCCGCTGGGGACCCTGGTGCGGGGGCCGCCAGCGCGCCTGCAGCGGGGACGCAAGGCGCGGCGGCGACCGGGGCCGGCGGCGGCGGACGTGCGGACGAGCGGCCGCCGCCTGCGCGAGCAGCCGAACACCCCGAGGCGAGCATGCCCTCGCACCCACCCGCCCCTGCACAGCTCTCGCTCCATTTTACGTGCACAAGCTGTGGCAGCTCTGGCGAGCTGCGCAGTTGTGCGCCAGGCCGCTGGCTCATCCGGAAGGGCCGCGGCGCATGGCGCCGCGGTAGAGCCTCCGCACGGCCGCCTCGGCGCCCCGGCGCCGCCGCCGGACTATGAGCTCGCCTATGAGGGGCGGCCGGCGGTGGCGCTGCAGCTCACGGTGCGACTGGGGGCCGCCGCCGCTGCCGCGGGCCCCGGCGCATGCGAGGTCGCCGCGTGCGGGCGGCGCGTCCGTGTACGCGCGCCCGGGCATGCGCCGCTGGAGGTGGCTGCGGCGCTGGGCGTGCGGTGCGCGGGCGCGGGCGTGTCCGCGGAGCTGGACGCGGCCGCGCGCGCGCTGCGCGTGCGGCTGCCGCTGTGCACATACGCCGAGCAGCTGGAGCAGGCGTGCTGACCGCGCTGATGTCTTGAAGTCTGGTTGTGGGACGACCATGGTCTGTTAGAAGGCGGGGCCTGTCACTGCGTGCGCTCAGCGCGGGCGCGCGCTGCTGCCGAACAGGGTGTGCCGCATGCAAGGTGAGCGTGCTTTCGCCGGTCAGCCCCTACGTTTGCCGCACAGCTGGCTCTTGCAGTGATATGTGAATCAGGAGTTCGTGTCGCTGGCCGTGTGCGTGACCGTCCCTGCCGAGCCGGGCGCCTGAAGCGGCGGGGTGTGCGCAGGCACGGCGCACGGCGCCGCACAGCTTTGGCTCGCTGGGGCTCAACGCGGATTGCCTCCCGGAGCTGGGGGTGTGAGTGTGTCCACTGCTGTCGATGGCCGGTATCATAGTTTCATTGCACATCAGAAGTGTATAACAAGGAGGTTTGAGCTGGCGCACTCGAGCCGTACGTTGTCCAGGTGCTTGTAGTGTGCACCCACAGTAATATCTTCATATTTTCAGGGCTACCTAGCTTAGCCTCTCCAGTACCCAACACCTCAATACGGGGTGGCATCACTGGCTGACACTTGGGTGCGCGACTGACATGCATGAAGTGGCCAAGGCATGCACAGTGCATGATGCACGTGCTGAGCACACGAGGCGTTCTGCGTTAGGAAGGCATGGCACCGTCGCGGTGGACTATTATAAAGCGCAGCCACAGGTAGGCTGAATGAATGAATGAATGAACGAAGAATGGATGACAACCGTGTATCAGCCAGCTCTGGCTGTTTACGAGCGCAGCCCAATAGCAGGGATTTTTGTATTGAAGATCAGCTCAAGCGAAGCTAGGCACGCAAGAATGATGCAGCGGGCCGCTTCTTGGGTGTCCGAGTGCTGGATATAAGCAAGCATACTGCAGTCAGAATGTGCAGCAGCAGAGTGGGCCTGTGGTGTGGCGGTGCACGTGACCTAGGATAGGGTCCAGCCATTACCCGCCTTTGATTTATGGATTTGAAAGAGCGCAGGCCACCTACACACACAGACTGCAGCGGTACGCTATACCCACCGCATCCTCACGCCAAGTGCGGTGCAGGCCACGTCTCGCGGCGTTCTTGCAACGCTTGCAGCCCAGGCAGCACCCTCCTGCATTGTGCACCGTGCCGTTGTTTTGCAGACGGCATGCCTGAGAACACTGTATTGACGTCTCCGTTGCCACACTCCTGCAAGAGTTGCCTATGACTGCTGGCCAGCCTGCGCGCGGACCGACTGTTTTGCCCTGCAGGGAGCCTATGAACAGGATGGCTGACTGCAAGGTGCTGGTGCTTCTGGCCTGCCTTGCGGCTCTGGGCGCCGTGCATGCAACCTCCGTCATCCTGGTGAGCGCCCGCGCTGCAGTCTGCGGCCTTTCCAGCGAGGCTGCTTGCTGCTCTTGGTGTACAAGTGCAGCAGCCGCTGGTCAGGAGCCTGCTCCCTGGGTTGAAAAGGCAGCTCGCGCATGCGCAGGTGCCGGGCCTGCCGGTGTCCGGCAGGATGTACCTTCAGACGGTCACCCCCAGCTTCGCAGCCGGCGCGGGCGGCACCGCCCCGGGCGGCGGCGGCCGCCGCCTGCTGGAGGCCGGCCCCGGCCGCGGCCTGCTGCAGGCTGCGGCCACCAACCAGAGCACCGCCGCGGGCGAGGCCGCCATCGTCATCGCTGGCCTCAACGCCGTGCTGAGCTCCAACACCGGCCGCAAGCTGCTGCAGACGCCGGGCACCGGCCTGGAGATCCTGTACGCGTGCGCGCCCTGCCTGCAGCCCCTCTGTCTGGACTGCTGAGCTCGCCTGTCCGCGCTACAGCCCGTCGAGCGCCGCGGCGTGTCTGCATCCCAACAGCGGTCACGCACTCCCCGGAAAGCCCGCAAGGTCAGCGCACCATGTCTCGAACCTGTCTTTGCATTCCACGCGCAGGGCAAAGCTGAGCTACGTCGGCAGCCGTGCTTCGGTGGTGCTCGAGATCCCGAATACCGCTGGGAACGTGGCTATTCTGACCGCGGCGACCACCACAATCCCCGCCGCCGCGCCGCCGGCCGCCTTCTTCAACGCCGAGGTCGCGCTCGGTTCTGCAGTGGCCGTCAGCAAGACGGGCTTCCTGGGCGCGAGCGGCGGCGTCGTGCGCGTGCGGCTGTCCTTCGACCTGGCCGGCGACGCGCTGCCGCCGCTCCAGTTCAGCTGGCAGTACGCGACCAACCTGCTGGCGCCGCAGGCCGCGTTCTTCTTCGCCAACGCGGCCGGCATCGAGGTCGACCCGGACAAGGCGGGCCTGCCGACCGTCAAGGGCCTGGTTGAGACCCTTGTCTAGGCTCCGACAGCCGCACCCGGCTGATGCGCTTGGCTAGAGCGCCTTGGGAGTGCGCCCCTTGGTTGTGTTTTTTTTGTGGCTGGGGAGATTGTGGTGAGTGTCCTGTGCACAGTTGGGCGGCGCGCGCTTGTGGAGGATGAGCCTGTAGGGCTCCAACACGGCAGCCGCCAGCCAGCGAGCGCGCAGGCAGCCCCCGTCCCCTTTTCTGGGTCCAATGGGGCGTGACTCAAGCCCGTTATACGCAGCGCGCGTCAGATTATCCAGGAGTACACGACCAGGGCAGCTTGCTCTTCATGCGTGCGCGCATGAAGAGCTGGGTGCCTGTTTCCTGAGCGCGCTTGCGTCGGCTCTCATTAAGGCATCAGCATAGCCTCCCTGGATGGATCCTGCAGCAGGAAGGCGCGGCGTCAGGAGGGCTCATCCGTACGGGGTTGCATCTGCCATGCATTCTATCCGCTTTCCTGTGCTCGCAGCCGGGCCTTGTTCAGCGGTGTCCAGAGAGCCTGATTCATGCATGCGGCATGAAGCAGCCTCCGCAAGGCTGCTCAACAAGGCAGCCTGGGGTGAGGCACCTTTGGCGTGCCTGACATGCTGCCTGTAGCTGTTGACGCGCCTTCACCTGCCAACTGTAACAGCAAGGCTTCGATTCGGTCGCTGTCTCAACCACTGCTTCGAGCGTCACTGCCTGGCATCGACACAAGCAGGAACTGTTGGCCTGCATGACAACAGTACACATCACCTTCATCTTTTATCCATTTATTGTTCACATGCCGGGCTGGGGGTTCCGAGCAGGTTATCAGCATTCATGTTTGAATTCTAATTTCTATGCAGCACAGCTCCACCGTTCACCTTCGGCCTCAAGCACTGGTATTACAGCTAGCCTGCTCGCAGCGCAAAGCCTGCCGCGCACCGCTGCACCCCGTACGGCCCGGGACTGTGTCACAGAGTCAGGGTGCTTGTGCACGGCCTGCTTGAGCCTGCCCATGCCTGCCTGCCCACGTTGCGCCATGTTGCGCCTTGCTGGACTCAGAGCTGCCGCCTGCGCTGATTTGGCCGTCCTGTGTGTCACAAACCTTACGTAGGCATGGGGCGGCTAGTATCAAAGCTGCAGAGTGCTGATTGCTCGCCTGCTAGGGCTGCACCGCGTCGCACTGCTCAGCAACCTCTCTGTTGGCAGGCACGAGGATGGCGAGCTGCAGAGTTCTGGTGGCGCTGGCCTGCCTGGCAGCGCTGTGCGCCGTGCAGGCCGCGGAGGTCAAGCTGGTGCGCCTGCCCGCTCTGCGGCAAGGGCCGCCTTGCCTGCTGCTGACCCTGTGGCACAGATTCATGCGGCCCGCACCGCGGTCTTGCGGTGTCGGGCGCCGGGCTCGCTGTGCCAAATTTTGTATACTTCCAGTGTCCGCGGCCTGTTCCACAGCTGCATAGTCGCGCTCTGTGCGCCACCGCTGTCGTTGCAGCTTCAGGAACTGATCCTGCACCCTGATGCTCAGCTCGCCGGAGCATGTGATCACCGTCGCCGTGGGTGTTAGTGATCTGTGTAAGAAGCTGCGCGTCCGTGTCCGCCATGCCTGCTGGGGGGCAGCGGGCTGCCGCGCCGTGTGTCACGCGGGCGTGCCGAGCCGCACGCAGGTGCTGGGCCTGCCGGTGTCGGGCAGGATGTTTGTGCAATCGGTCGCGACCAGCCTCACCGTCGGCGCGGGGGGCACCGCGCCGGGCGGCGGCGGCCGCCGCCTGCTGGAGGTCCCCCCCGGCCGCAGGCTGCTGCAGTCCTCCGTCACCAACCTGACGACCGCGGAGGCCGAGGCAGCCATCATCACAAAAGGCCTCAACCTCCTGCTGGCCCCCACCACCGGCCGCAAGCTGCTGGCCCCGACCGGCGGCCTGGAGCTGCTGTACGCGTGCGCGGCCCGCACACGCTCCTGTGCCCCCTGCCGGCCCGCCCCTGTGCGGCTGCCTGCCCGCCTGGGAATCTTGTGCCCGTGCTGCCGGCGCTGCCTGCATGCAGTCCCAACTGATCACCGCCATTAAGGGACCAAAAAAGTCTGGTTATCTCAGACAGAGTGCGCCGCGCGCAGCGCGAAGAAGAATCCCATTACCGGCAGAGTATCGGCCATCCTGGAACTGACGCCTTCGAACACGGTAATTCTCACCGCAGCCGCCTTCACGCTCCCGACCGCCGCGCCGCCGGCCACCTTCTTCAACGCCGAGGTCGCGCTCGGCGGCGCGGTGGCCGTCAGCAAGACCGGCTTCCTGGCCGCGACCGGCGGCGTCGTGCGCGTGCGGCTGTCCTTCGACCTGGCCGGCGACGCGCTGCCGCCGCTGGAGTTTAGCTGGCAGTACGCGACCAACCTGCCCGCGCCGCAGCCAGCGTTCTTCTTCGCCAACTCGGCCACCGTCGTGGTGGACCCGGACAAGGCGGGCCTGCCCACCGTCAAGGGCCTGGTCGACACCCTCAACTAGGCCCTGCATCGCACGCCCCAACACACCCCGCGGCTCGCCCTGGACCAGACTCCGCAGTGTCAAAACTCTAATCCGGGCTGTTGTGAGTGCGGCACAGCTGCGCTTGTGAGTGCATCACAAGCTGCGAGTCACAGCTGCGGCTGGGCCTTTGTGTCCTGCCACAGTCCCTCCTGTCATGCTGAGAAGTCTGCTTGCCAGAGTTTGAGAGTTCAGGGCGCGGTGCGTTGCGCCCCATGTTAAAAAAAGGCCCATTGCTGTTCTGCTTTGCTTCCTGCAGCAAGGCGGCCGGTCATGCATGCATATGCGCGCATGAAGATCGGGGCGCTTTGGCGCCAGATCGGCGCGTCCTCCTGGTTGTTGAGTTTGCTGACTGTGCAGCATGCATGCACAGTCAATTCTGGACAGGTGCCAGGCTACACTGACACCTGCGCGTGCATACAGCTTGTGTGGACCGTTCATGCGCATCTCCATGTGATGAAAAATTGCTGCCTCCTGCCTCAGTCAGCAGGGTGTTGGTGAGCCTGCTTCACATATGCGGTGTGAAGCAGCCTCCCCAACAAGCATGTGTGTGTTCGTGCCAGCACCTTACACTGGCCGTGTATGTAACGCCGTGTATGTAACACACAGCGGAGCATCCGCTCTTTGCATTATCTGCGCAAATTTTCCACACAGCTACCCACTCCATCGCATGAAGGGGCGGCCCGGCAGGCCTGCTCCTCTTTATGCCAGGTGAGTGGTGAAGACCTCAGTTGTGTACGTATGCTGATCCTCACACAGAGTGCTGCACCCGTGTGCTCATGATCATGTCCCTCACACTGCCTTTCAAGGCATGAAAGACATGTGGGAGTACACCAGCATGCATGCTGGCAGAGACTCTTGGCACACTCACAAAGGAAGCCTGCTAATACCACACGTACACTGCGCGTATGTAAGGCCCATGCCGCATGCAGCATCATGACGATTGGGGCGGCTACAAGCTGTAGCAATCTGTTCTGCCACGGGGGTAGCTCTGCAGTAGGGCCTCCCAAATTGCTCACGCCTTGACCCACTAGGGTGCTGCAGGTTCACTGTTACCCACGGACATTGCCATACTACAGTCATACCAATGGCCAGAGCTGCCTCAGCTTGGACGCCACGGTGACACCACAGCTCTGCAGCGTTTAAAAAGCTCTGACCCCTGTGGTGAAGCTGTCCCGATCGAGCGCGTCACGCAGCATTGCCAGTCAGCTATGAGCTCTGCAATCTTCCTGGTGGCATGCAGCAAGGATGAGAGCACGGTCGTTAGACCCCGTGTGTCAGCCACAACAAGATCTTGCAAGGAGGTGGGGTAGGGAGTTAGGGCTAATGCCCTCCGTTCTTATAAGGATTCAAATTGGCCAGAGAGCTCACAACTTCTCCAGCAACTGACGCCCAGCAGTAAAGAGCAGGCCTGCACGCACGCACCTCCCGCCGCACCTGCCCCTGCACCAAGTGCGGCCCCTTGTCTGCTGTGTGCCTGTGCAGGGATGTCACTTTGTGTTGGCTCTGGCTGGCTTGTTGCCTGGGCGCCTGACCTGATCGCCTGCCTGCTCTGTGGTTGCGTCTGCCTGCAGCCTGACACAGCGTCAGGCGGTGGGCGGGCCTTTGTGTCCTGACAGGTGTTCAAACCGTCTGAGTGCCCGGCGCGGTGCGCCAGCCCCTGACCAGCCGCTTGCCGCACGCGCAGGCCTTGCACAATGGCGAACCGCGGGATGCTGGTGGTGCTGGCCTGCCTGGCGGCCCTGTGCGTCGCAGAGGCCCAGAGTGTTACCATGGTGCGCCCCCGGGCCCACTGCCCTGCGCTACCCTGGCCGCCCTCAACAGTGTTGCTCTGTGCAGCCGTCGCAGTGGCTCTTTGACGCTCTGATCCCCCGTTCCGGTGGACGGCTTGGGCCTCATGCATGCCATGACGGATTTGAAACAACCCTGCGTGGCCCGTCGCGCAGGTGCCGGGCCTGCCGGTGTCCGGCAAGATGTACGTGCAGTCGTTCACCGCCAGCTTCACAGCCGGCGCGGGCGGCACCACCCCGGGCGGTGGCGGGCGCCGCCTGCTGGAGGCCGGCCCCCACCGGAGCCTGCTGCAGTCCAACACCGCCAACAACGAGTCGGCCATCGTCGTCGCTGGCCTGAACTCCGCTTGCGCGACCACTGGCCGCAAGTTGCTGCAGTCGACCAACGGCATTGAGATTGTCTACGCGTGCGCGCCCTGCCCGCCCACCTGTCCTGCCCGCGCGCCTTTGTCAACAGCCCACCTTCTTGCTTGGTTCAAGAGTGTGTCTTTCTCGGTGTCCCAAGTGTGGCATTGCACATGCCTGCGCGTCCTCAGCGCGTGAATTTAAACTTAAGCCAGCTCGTCTTGCCTGCGCAGGGCAAAGCTGAGCCCCATCACGAACAGGGTCACGGTGGTGCTCGAGTTTCCGTCGTCGACTGGTGCGGCGCAAAACTTTTCAGACCTGCTGCCCGCTTACAGACCTGTTGGCCTGGCTGCGTGCCGGTCCCAAACCTGCAGCCCAGTTTCAGACCTGTTGGCGTTACAGCATGCTCGTTTCAGTTCTGCACTTGAATTTTAAACCTGTTATTGACTGCACAGCCTGCCTGATTGCAGGCAACGTGGCCATTCTCACCGCGGCGACCACCACCATCCCCGCCTCTGCGCCGCCGACCACCTTCTTCAATGCGGAGGTAGCGATCGGCTCCGCGGTGGCAGTCAGCAAGACCGGCTTCCTTGGCACAAGCGGTGGCGTCGTGCGCGTGCGGCTGTCCTTCGACCTGGCCGGCAGCATGACGCTGCCGGCGCTGCAGTTCAGCTTCCAGTACGCGACCAACCTGCCGGCGCCGCAGCCCGCCTACTTCTTTGCCAACTCGGCGACCATTGCGGTCGTCGTCGACAAGGCCGGCCTGCCGACCATCAAGGGCCTGGTCGACACCCTGGGGTCCTAGGCGCGAGGTGCAGCCTGGCGCTTGGTTGTGTGCGCATAGGAGCTGGCTCTCTGTACATATGGAGCAGGGTTTGGTTTTGTTTTCCCATTGCTTAAATCATAGGCGGCACCGCATGTTGCGGCGTGTTCTAGTGTCCCAGATGCCACTGCCGCTCAAGTGTGCCGGGAGCCAGCCCCCTTTGGTGCAAGACTGGCGGGGCATGCCCCTGCAGTTTTCTGTAGACCATGCGCGCGCCCCTAGCTACTTTTCAGGGTAAGTGCTTTGCGACGAGGCTGCCTGCTGTTCATGCATGCGTGCATGAAAAGCAGGGCGCCTGCCTGCGCTCATTGCGTTTGCATATTTGATGTATCTTTTCTGGTGGTTCACAGCATGAGCTGGCTAGCGCGCTTCAGAGCACTTTGTATTGCGGGAGGGGGGCGATGAAGTTGGCACGTAGGGTTGACCGCTGAGCAAATGATTGCATTGGGTTTGTTTCTGTGAGCGGACTTGCCTTGTTCAGCAGGGTCTTGGCGAGCCTGATTTACACATGCGGTGTGAAGCAGCCTCCTCAATGCGGCTCAACAAGGCAGCCTTGGATGTGCCGCTTGCTATGCACATGGCTAGCGTGGTCTCAATGCTGCTGGTGCTCTGATCAAGTGCCCTGTAACAGCAGGCTGAATTGCACGCATGGCTTTTGTGTCCTCTTCACCATACTCCACAATCAGGATATACATATTCTTGGATCCTAAGCAAACGTTTTAATTATGTACGCCTGGTGAACAGTGCAGAGTGGACATGCAAGCAAACAAAGGTGAGAGCGTGCCAATTGAGCAGCAACCTTTGTTGCTGTGGACATCAAATTGTGGGCTATCTCCCTGGACTGATATTTCAAACGGACCGGAGCCTTGCCCTGGTCCAACAGTGCTTGGAGAGTGCCTGCAAAAGCAGTCACAATTCTAGAGAGCAAGCACCTGTCAGCTCTGTTCCGGGTAGAACGATGGAGCGCACGGCTGGGCCTGCGCGGCGGCCCAGGATGCGTGCACAGCTCGTCGTGCTGGCCTGTCTGGCGGCCCTGCGCAGCGTGCACTCCGCCAACGTCACTTTGGCACGCTCCTCTGGCTGCTGCTGGTTGCTGTTCCCTCACGCTGCCCGCCGCCTTGGCAGACGGGCTGCTGTGCTTCAGTGCGGTGTTCAAACCGGCCACCCTAACGCGTGCGCGCCCGCACGCGCAGGTGCCTGGCTTTCCCGTATCTGGCAAGATGTACGTGCAGAGTGTCTCCGGCAGCACTGTAGCAGGCGCTGCAGGTACAGCCCCGGGCAGCGGCGCGCGCCGCCTGCTGGGCGAGGCGCGTCGCCACCTGATGCAGGCGCAGATGCCCACCGTCAACATCGCCAACCAGACTGCGCTGGAAGACGAGCTAGTGTCCACCGTCGCGGCCTTCAACGCTGGGCTGGCGGTCACATCTGGCCGCAGGCTGCTGCAGACGCCGACCGGCCTGGAGGTCGACTATGCGTGCGCACCAGCTCGCTCTCTGCACACCGGCTGACCTGAGTCTCGCAGCGCGCTGTGGACTGCGCTGACACGGCTCCGCGCGCCCTCTGCGCAGGGCCAAGATCAGCCTGCTGACGCGCCGCCTGACGGTGGTGCTCCAATTTGCGACGACGCCAGGCAACGCGGCAATTTTGGTCGCGGCCACCACGCAGCAGCCGACCGGCTTTGCCGCGCCGCCGGCCACCTTCTACAACGCGCAGGTCGCGCTCGGCGGCGTCGCCGCCAGCAGCGGCACCGGCTTTGTGGCCGTCAACGGCGGCATCGTGCGCGTGCGCCTGACGCTCGACCCGGTTGGCAACACGCTGCCGCCGCTGCAGCTGAGCTGGCAGTACGCGTCCAACCTGGCGACTCAGCCGGGCTTCTTCTTCGTCAATGCGGCCGCCATTGACGTCGTCCCTGACAAGTTTGGCCTGCCGACCGCCAAGGCCTTGATTGCCCTGATACCCTGAGCCTAGCGCGCGGCTGCCGCCCCTGGCGCGTGCTGCGCCGGGCGCCGGCGCGACAGCGAGCAGTGCAGGCGGGTGCACAGTCCACCGGCCGGCATGCAGCAGGCTGGCAAGCAAGGGCGCTGTGTGATCCAGAGAGAGCATGTGCATGCTATGCGTAGCCACACCAGAGCAACATCTACGCATGATATGCTTTGCATGTTGACTTTTTCAACCATGCATGCGTTTTGCCAGCGCTTTCTGGGTCACGATATGCCTCTTGCTTGGTGCTGTGCAGGCCCCCCCCCGATTTCATTTCCCCACTTTCGACAGGGCTGCTTGCAAGTTGCGCGGTAGGCCAGGTTGCGTCCCCTGAGCATGATGGTGCGCGTTGCCAACCATGCACATCATGCACAGGGTATGTCGGTGCCACGCGCTTGTTCAATATGTCTGTGTTCTGAGCCACAGCCAGTGCACGGTAGCAGGGTGCGTTCGTGAGCCTGGTTCAGTCATGCTTATAGCGCTGCTTCTCCTCAAGTGTGTGCATATGTATACCCAAACAATTACACAGGCCAACACACTTGATGCAATTGTAACAAATCCCCGCGCACTTTCATCTCATCACAGAATGTGCTAGATGTGCACACTTAGCACACTTGGCACAACGCTTTGCACAGCACTGCCTCCCAACGTGCAGAGCGTGCCTGCTGGCTGAGCACAGTGAAGCTGGGGTCTTCCGGCCAGAACGACGCCAAACATCAGAGACGAGAGTTTGGGGCAGTTGCTGCCACGGCGAACGTATTTTTCAAGCCGCACAGCGCTTGTCCAGCAGGTTAGAGGATTGGAGCAGGTGCCTGCTGGCACGCCAACAACGAGCATGCCAGACGGGTGAGGCCCCTTTCATAGCGTAAGATGTGGCCCACGCTGCACAGACGCATATGAACACGCGGGCCCTCAAACACAGGTGTGACGACGTGGTGGACCTGACATCAGACCCGGACACGCCTGGCGCGCTGCGCGCCACTGGCCCGGATGTGCACGCAGCGCTGCGGCATGCCGGCGCCCCGCCCGCCGCAGCCAGCCCAGCTGGCAGCTCTCCGGTCGTGCTGTCGCCGGACGCAAGCCCCGGCGTGTCCATCCTGGCGCGACTGCAGGGCTTGGCTGCGCACTCCGCGCCGGTCTCCAGGGAGCCTCCCGCGCTCCAGGCGACAGAGCAGCCTTTTGGACTGGAGGACGGGCTCCAGCGCTCAGGGGATCATGCGGAGCTGCACCACAGACCGGCAGGCATGTCAGAGTGTCTGGCGCGCCGACACGCGGATGTCTCCCCTGGACCTGGAGACGTGCCAGAGCGCCGGCTGCGCCGGGCGGGGCTGGCCCCTGGGCTGGCGGGAGCCCCAGAGCGAACGGGCCTGGAGCAGGAGCCTCCGGGGCAAGCAGGCCCGCAGCAGCGCCCGGCGCCCCAGGGCGAGCTGCCTCCGCGGCGAGCGGGCCGGTCAAGGCAGGCCGCTGGGGCCAAACGCCCGCGCCAGGCTATGCGGTCCCTGTACGAGTGCGGCCAGGGCGACCAGGAGCGGAGCAACGGCCCGCTCAGCCCAGCCGGGGCAGGCATGTCCCGGCCCCTGCGCTCCGTGCATCAGCTGCCTGCACCTGTGCTGCGTGGGCGGTCTCAGGGGACTCCCACGCGCTTGCTCCCTGCCATGCAACCGTTCTGGGGTCTGTCTAGTCTTGTGGTGCGGGAAGACGTTTATGTGCTCAGGGCAACTGACACGCTGTGTTAGGTGCAGGAGTCACAGGTGAAGAGCACGGCCTGGGCCCCAGCAGCGCTGACGCCCGGCCGCCGGGCAAAGGCGCGAGCCCGGCGTGCGAGAGAAGTGGCAGCGCCTCAGACGCCAGCCCTCACAGCGGCTGCAGAAGCGACAGAGACCCGGAGCCGCGCAAGAGGTGGGTCAGCGTGAGCCCGTCCGCATGCTTTGGCCCTGGACGGCACTAGCAGCAAGGCCCCTGCGCTGCACATGTGCTCCGGCCTGTGCTTGGGCCGTCCAGCTGCACATGTGGTGCAAACGTGTGCTCTTGGCCTCCTGCATCTTGCCTGGCCAGGCACACTGTCAGCCTGAGAACCCTCGCCATGGCAGCACGCCATGTCCACCCATGCATAGCTGCAGAAGGGTCAGGCTGTGGCATGGCGCGCGCGCAGGCAGGCCCAGCCGCGCAGCCGTCCCGCTGGGCCGTGCCCCCAACCTGCTGGCTGCGCGCATGAGCTGCCTGGCGCGCGTGGCGGCGCCGACGCGCGGGGCGCGGAGCGTGGCGCGGCGCGCCCGCGCGCGCCCGCCAGGACCGCGGAGGAGCGCGCGCAGGACAAGGCTGAGAAGCAGGCCGCTCGCGAGCGCCAGCGGCGCGAGACCGCCGAGCGCAGGCGCGCGCAAGCCCTGGGTCGACCCTCCCGCCCTGCCCCGCCAGCGCGCACCTGCGGCAGCGCCCGCCCGGCAGCGCCCATGCTGCCTGGTACTTCTCGAGGCCAGGTAACATGCCTGCCGCCAGCGCCTCGCCGGCGCTCACCGAGCGCCTGGCACCGCAGCAGAACATGCAGGCGGGAGCCGCCGCCGGTGGCATGCGCGGCGGGCACAGGAGCGAGCATGAGCCCACCGTCCGGCTGTGAGTCTGGGGCGCGCGCCGGGGGCGCAGGGCGGAGCAGAAGGAGGCGGAGCGCGTTCGCAGGGCGCAGGAGCGCGCGCAGCGCAAGCGCGAGTCGGGCGCGCCCCTTCGCGGCCTGCCGACGCTGCCGGACCGCGAGCAGCGCGGATTGGGCCCTCTCCTGCAGGCGCATGCTGAGTAAGTGGTGAGAGTGTAGCTGCGCCGTGCCGCTGCCTCAAACCCTGCTGCTGGGCGCGGCGAAGCACACGGGCGAGCTCCCTTGCTCGCCGCTGCGCTGCGCCTCGGCTTGGTGTGCGCAGCTGTGCCGAGGTGCCGCTGGGCAGCCAGAGCTCAGACGCGACTGCGACCGTTAGGGTGATAACTCCTATCCTACCGCAGGCCGCGGCGCGCTGGAGGAGATCCTGCCGCTGCTGGGCGAGCTCAACCATGCGAGCATGCTGGCGGCCGCAGCCGCGCTGCACGCCGAGGGCATCACGTTCGCGCCGGGCGGGTCGGGCGCGGCCGGCGCTGCCGGCCGGCTGCCCGGCCGGCGCGTGGTGGCCTGGCAGCGCCGGTTCGCGCGCCTGGACGGCGGCGGAACGGAGCCGCCCGAGGACGTGCCGTACGTGCTCGTGCACCTCATGGCGCGCCGCCGCCCGCCTGTTTAATCACTGCCCCGCAGGCGGGTGCACGGGGACAGCACACAACATGGCGCGCCGCCGCTCGCCTGACAGAGCACTGTGCCGCAGGCGGGTGCATGCGGACCGCACTGGCTGGGCGCAGGCTGGGAGCCAGGGCGTGGTGCCTCTCGAGAGCTGCAGCAATGCTGTCACGGAGCGGACCTCAGGGAACAGCCGGACTCATGGCATGCCCTGGTGAGTTCGGGGGGCTGCTGTGGTGTGTGGGTGCGCATCAGCATGCAGCAGGCAGCGCCGCCTGCACGACCGCGCCCCATGCTGTCAACAAGCATACACAGCACCGACTTTTGAACACAGCTCGTCCGCGAGCCTGGCTTGGAGCGGCGGGCGGGGGCGCCGAGCGCGTGCGCGCGCCACGCGCAGGGCCCGGACTTTGTGGAGGAGGCGGAGCGCGACGAGCTGCGCTCGCTGGTGGCGGCCTCGGGCGCGGCCTACCCTGGTTACACGCTCTGCCTGCTCATCGAGGCGCGCGCCGGCCCGCCCAAGCCGCGCGCCCGCCGGCGCCCATGCACGCTCACCTGTCTGCGCCCTGCGCATGCCATGTCCAGCTGCCGCGGCTGGCGCAGTCTTCGCGTGATGGCCTCTGCGCGCTGGGGGCCTGTGCGTTAGTCATGCAAGTGGGGCAGCCGGCGCGCTCTTGAAGACAAAATGCAGGTGTGATCCAAGATGTGGGTACGCTTGCGGGTGGCTTGCACCATGCGCTCGGGCTTGTCTTTGCCGCCGGCTCCCTGCCCGCACGCCGCCCCTGTCGATGCAAACGTGCTGACCGGTCCAGCGGGCAGGGCCTGGACGCGCACCTGCGCAAGCGCGAGGCGGCCGACTACCGCGCGCGCGGCCCGGGCGGCGGCGGGTTCAGCCGCGCCGCCGCGGACGCGGCCGCCGCGCGCCTGGCAATCGCGTGGCCGGGCGTGCGCCACGCACTCGTGCCCGACGCGGCCGCCGCCGCCGAGCACATCCTCGGCCTGACCAAGGCGCTGGCCGTGCAGCCCTACAAGGCTCAGGTGGCGCTCCCCTCTGCGTATGGTGAAGCGTGCCCTCGTGCCCTGGTGCACAGCAGGGCTGAGCACTTGGAGCAATACAGGTGGGGCACCAGCGCGCTTGTCTCGCCACGGCTGGCAGACCCCGGGCCTGGCGCCAGCTGGGCTCGCATGTAACGGGATTGTTGATGCTGGCAGGAGAGGCTTGATGCTCGCTCTGCGGCGTCTTCTGAGGCAGGCACCGTGTGACGCGACGCGCGCCCGCGCGCGCAGGATGCCTTCCTTGCGAACTTTGGCAGCGGCAAGGCGGCGGGCGCGGAAGCTCGTGACATGCTGCTGCGCGCCCCGCTGCCCGCCGAGCAGAAGCCCTGGTGCGGGTTCGCAGTGGCAGGCTTGGCTGTGTGCTGGGTAACGAGCGAGACGCCCGCCATGCTGGGGGTGATTTTGAGAGCGGCAGTGCACCCTGCTTGCATTCAGAACAGTCTGGGAAATCCCGTGCGTGGACCACTGCATGAACAACGGGCTCCTTCGTGAGCGGTGGTGGTTGCCCAGCCATGCTGCCTTTCGTGCGACGTGCGAGTCGGCCAGTGCAGCCCTGCGCGCTCATATGCAGGTATGCGGCGCTGTGCTGCCATCCGGACCTGGGGCCGAAGCAGGCGCATGCCATCGTTGGCACATGGCGCAGCCTCGGCGCACTCATGGCCGCATACGAGGACCCCGCGCGGCGCGCCGCCCCTGGCCCCCCTGCCTCCCCTGGCACAGCAGGGCGCGTGGGCACATGCTTGTAGTCCCGCAGGCCCGTGCTATGAGCGCACAGCAGCAGCCGAGCTGTCCCCAGTCTTGCGGTTTGGCCTCGCACAGGGTAGCATGGCCGCACCGACGCCTGGATGCCTGGGGCGGCCCTGCTGGGCCTGTCAAGGCTGCAATTTCGTCACCACAGCTGCCATCGACACTGGAGCGGGCTGTGGAGCTGCCATCGTCTCAGCGCCGGGCTGTGGGCTGGGCGGCAGGAGCCAGCGCGAGAAGGAGGGCCTGGTGGCGGACCTGGCGCGCACCGGCGCCAGCATGCGCGTGGGGCCCGTCGCCTCGCGCAAGCTGTTCGCCTTCCTGACCGCGACCGACCCCTACCAGGAGGTCGGCGACTTTGGCGCTCTGAGCAAGTGAGGGAGGCGTCATGCCCAGTGCATGCGCCAGTGAGGCATGCTTGTCCTGTCCTGTGTGTTCCCCTGTAAGGCTGGCTTCACCTTGCAGCAGCCCTGCCGCCTGCTGCCCATGTACTGTAAATGCGCGACCACGAGTCTGCAAGGCACACTCGGGCATGCGAGGCTGCTGGCGGCGCTTGTCGTGGCCTGCTGCGCATGCGTGCGCGCAGGCGCGGCGGCCAGCGCATGCGCGGGTGCGCTCAGCCCGGCCTGCTCTTCCACACCACGCCGTCCAGCTCCCACACCTCGCCCGCGCCCTCCTCCACATACACCTGCCGCCCCGCGCGCACTGCAGGGTGAGCAGGGCCCTGTGCGCGCGCCCGCGGGCGTCTGGCCCATGCTCGCCATTCGCTCAAAGCATTGCAGGTCTTCAGCGGGCACACCTGTTCAGGCAGTCCCAAGCCAAGGCGACCCAAGGGAGCATGCAAGGCGCCCCAAGGGAGCCTGCAAGGCCCGCCTACTCTGCGCAGCGCCACACCTGCAGGGACACCAGCTCGGCGCGCTTGGCGCTCTCGCTGCCGGCGAAGAGCGAGCGGCTGCCGTTGGGCAGCCGCGCATAGTAGGTCCCGAGGCGGCTGCTGGCTACGCGCTCGTTGCCAAGCTGCAGCGCGATCTTCAGGCCCTGGCAGGCAGGGACGCAGGCACACTCTGTTTTCCAGCCCGCCGCTGCCACGATGCTTGCTGCACAAATAGGCTGCTTCCTGTGCGACCTGTGCGCTGGTTGACAACAAAAAAACACAGCCTGGCTGTCGCGCACTGGACTCTGGCCCCTCACTCGAAAGCTACACAGCAGCAGGCAGTCCAATCGGTGCGTTGCATGATGCCACCCTGTTAAAGCTAAGAACCTGCTAAACAATTACGCATGACACGGGCGGGCGGCTTTTCTCAGCAAAGCAAAGCCCGCAGATCGCCACAGATGACGGACCGCACCTCAGCGCCAAACAGTGGCCCAGCCTCGGCCTTGTCCTGCACAGCCAGTCCTGCGCCACCCACCTGCGCCGCGGTCATGAACATCGGCAACAGCGCATATTGAACGTGCCTACCTAAGACGCACTCCCTGATTACTGCCCATATGATCCAAGCGCATCACCCCTCAGAAGCAAAGCATGCTGCAGGCCTGCCCAACATCATTAATCACAACGAGCTTGCCATGGAATCAGCCAGTGTGGATGCATCATGACAGTGATGAGCATTCATGCATGGAGCAATGGCTGTCGTGGCTCACATGACAGTGCGAGTTGCATCAGGTCCCGCCATGCATCGCCAGCTCTACAGTGCTCACCGCTTGCAACACCAATGACACGTGCACCCCCCTCGCATAGCGCAGGCACTGCAAGGTCAGGCCATGCACAGGCCGTCCGCGCGCCTTGGGAAGCTTTACGGCAGGGGTGCCGGGATCGTCAAAGCCGGACGGCCACGTGAACAGGAACGCGCCGAGGGCGTTTCGATCCTCGCCCAGGCCTGTCACGCTGCGCAACACTACTTTCACCATCGCTATGATGGCGGAGAGCATGAGCTGCTCCGCATGGCCTCGTCGACGGTCTCCTCAAGCTAGCCTGTCGGGCACAAGACCCACCTATCCAACCATTGGGGTTGTAGCCGCCGCAGACCGCGCCGCCAGCGGTGCGCGCCACCACCACGGCCGCGCCGTATGTGTCCACCCGGCCGTGGAATGCCTCAGTGCAGCCGTCCCGCTCAGCGTCATACGCCAGGCTGCGCGTGACACGCTCAATATGAAACCCAAGGTAACTTTTCTGCTCAACACAAGGCTGCCCACCGCAGCTGAGCAGCCACTTCATGCACTGGTTGCAGCTCTTAAACAGCACATGCACATCCAACGCAACATGCATATGGCCATATGAAAGGCGCAGGCCTGGTCAGGGCAATCGCATGTGGTGTGGCAGAGACACACCCCTGCGTAGGTATACCCTTGAAGGAATAGGCAATACAAGTTACACGTGCAGACATAGCCAGGCGTTGCTCATATCGGTATGCCGCACCGCAGCTGCGCAGTCTCCAGCCGCGTGTGGGCCAGCAATGGCCGTATCCGAGCCATGGCGAGGTCATCGCTTGGCACTGGCGACGCGACCTCAGTGGTGGTTGCCACACACTGTTCGCGGTATGCCTGGTCGCTCATCCGCTTCAGCCTGCAGCGGCGCACCCATTGTCGGCGCACAGCTTTGTGTGACACGTGGTTGGGCATGCACACACCACACACGTAGGCTCATAGGCCTCATCGCCTTGGGGCCGTGGTAGCGTACACAAGCGACAGCAGGCCTGCGCACACCCAAAGGGCTGCTCCACAGCACGTGCGCCTTTGAAGAGGAAGTCCACCGACCTCTCAATAAAGTCCGCTCCGCTGTCCGACTCTGCCCGCACGAGCGGCGCCAACCAGCACGCCCTCTTGCGCCCGCGCTGCCGCAGAGTTGCAGGGGACGCGCGTAGCAGCCCATTGTGCACATGTGCACATTGGTGAGCACGCATCTCTTGCACGTGATCGTTGTGAGCTTCGTCCCAGCTAACTGTCTGTCCTCCGGAATGGAGCGTCGGGTGCAACAATCCACTGATGCCAAGCGATACCTTATGTTATTGTGCATGCTGCTGCCTACTTAGGCCACGCCTATGCAGTTGAATCGGATTGCTTCTTTTAAGCCGGGGCCGCAGGTTGCCACGAAATTGCAGCCTCACCTTGCCGTGCAGCCTGGTGCGCCGTCGAACCGCTGAGAGCTTTAGCAGCTGCAGCTGGCTGACAGGAGCATTAACAACATCAGCATAAGCGTACTCAGCCACAGTTTAGTTGAGAAGCTTGCGCTGAAACCAGTACAGCCTCTATTTGTGGGTGTGCACTACCTGCATAGATGCAGGAGGCGCGGCGATGAGCAGACGCAGTGGCGGCCGCTCATTCTTGCAGTACGGCGTCCCGCTAATTCTGCTGGTCAGCGGCGGCTCATACGGCCTCTCCTTCCTGCTGCAGGGCAAATATGACGTGAAGGCGAGCTGCTCGCACGCTGTTGAATGCAAGCATGCGCAGTCTGCCCTGTGATACCAGACTGTCAGGCAAGTGTGGGCCCTGCAGGACGCACAAGACAAGGCTGTGGAGCTCGGAGTCGCAAAGCCAAACGCTGAGAAAGTGGACCTGGAGAGCGAGCTGAAGGTGGCTGCACTGCCCGCTGACTGCGCCTTGTCATGTTGCAAACATTCCTGTGCAGAATCCAGCAAACTGCGACACTGCTGCGGTATCACATGCCATGTAGGACAACTGATCAACGAGGTGCGTGCTCGTGCCCCGCAGCGCTTTCGGGAGCGCGTTGACATCGACCACTACGAAAACAAGCCCGTGCCGCAGATGCCTGAGTAGCAGCACTCGAGGCCTGGCCTGCAGCATCGCGCCGAGGCGCCACCAGCATGCACGCCGCCGGCGCCTGGACCAACCTGGACGCCGTGCTGGAGGCCTGCCTCTCCGCGGACAAGGCGGCGCGCACGAGCGGCGAGGCCGCGCTCCGACGCGCCACGCGCAAGCCGGATGCGGTGCGCGCTTGAGCCGCGCCCTCCACAGCCACAGGCTGCGCGCCGGGTGTACGTGTCACTTGGCAATGCAGGCGTCAGATGGCGGAAGAGGTTATGGTCTTCAGCCACCTGCCTGTTCTCCAGTGTATGCGACAGCATGACAGCGCCTGTGACAGTGCCAGCGTGTCCGGCCAGGTGCCGGCGCTGCTGGCCCGCCTGACGGCCGCGCCGCGGCCGGAGGTGCGGCAGCTCGCCGCGCAGCAGCTGCGCGGGTGCCTCGCGCGCTTCTGGCGGCGCCTGGACGCGCCCGTGCGCCCCCGCCCATGCCTCTTACTCTTCCCAGCTTGGTCAGGAGCACGGCGTTCGATGATGGCAGGCCGTGCGAGTCGGTGGGGCGGGTGACTGCCTCGTAAGCCACCCTAGTGCGCTGATGACAGGGCAAGTTATTTATCTAGCACGTGCAGACATGCAGACACGGGGTTGAGCGCCGTGTAAGCGCGTGTTTCAATGACAGGGGATGTCACCACAGGACTCCACTGCTGCGCCTTTCATCTCTGTTTTCAAACTCGCACCAGGCAGGCTGCGGAGGTCGACCCGCCCCCTTGCGTTCCAGCCGCCCCGCATTCCCTCAGACACGCTCCATGGCACGCACCATAACCTGACATCAATCTGTGGCGCGCCAGGCGCGAGAGCACGTACAGGCGGGCCTGCTGGCGGCGGTCGCTGCCGAGCCAGCCGCGCCGGTGCGGCGCGACACGGCGGCGGCGGTCGCCGCGGCCGCGCGCCTGGCAGTGCCGGCGGGGCAGTGGCCAGCGCTGCTGCCCTGGCTGGGCGGCATGGCGGGCAGCGACCGGCCGGAGCACCGCGAGGCTGCACTCGACATGCTCAGCCGGCTCGTGCGCACGATAGGTGCGGGGGTTTGTCTGGTTGATGTATTGTGTTGTGTGCCTGCCGCTGCCAGGACCAGGTATACGCCGGCGGCTCGCTGGCTGGCGCTGGCTGGCATGGCAGGCGGCGACGGCGAGCGCGCCGCAAGGCCGCGCCCAGGCAGTGTGCTCGCAAGCGCGGCAGCGCGTTGTGCGTGCGTCGGCGGTGGCCCGCCTGTGTGCGCGCCTCGCCGGTGAGGCCTGCACTCCAGCCGCTCAGGCCGCGGCCGCGGCGCAGGCGACGAGCTGCGGCCGCACTTTGCGGCGCTGAAGGGCGCGTGCGCGGCGGGGCTGGCGGACGGGCACGTGCGCGTGCGCGCCGCCGCGCTGGAGGCGGTCGCGGCGCTGGTGAAATGGGCGATCGATGAGCCGGAAGTGCGCCTGTTCCGCGACCTCGTGCCCGCGCTCATGCAGGCGCGCGCCCGCGCACCGCACCCCCGCCCGCAGGGCCATGGAGGGCGTGCCTGGGAATGGGCATGGCAGGGGAAGGCTCGTCTGTCTCCGTCCATGCTGCTGATGTGTGGCGTGAGACGCACTTTGCTGGAGTACATGGAATGGATGGCCGTACTGGGACGACAGTGCCTGGCCAGCGCACGGGGCCAAGCGCGCGCGCGCGCGCGCAGATGGCGGCGGCGGGCGTTGCTGCAGGCGATGAGCAGGCGACTGTGGGCGCGTGCGAGATCTTCGCGGAGCTGATCGAGGCGCCCGCGCCCGTGCTGGGCCCCGCGCTGCCGGAGCTCATCCGCTGGGCCATGTCGGTGGGCGGCACGCGCAGCCTGGACCTGGACACGCGCGAGGCAGCCGTGCGGGCGCGCTCCCGCCCTGGCCCGAGTGCGCCAGTGTGCTGCTCGCGCGCTTCAGCCATGTCAATGGGCGGCTTGCGCAGCCCGGCCCTGGGAGCACGGGCGCTTGACCCTGCACCCTCACGGGCCCTGCTGCAAGCAGGCCATGCATGACCGAGGTAATGCCAGCCTACAGCGCTGGCGGGCCAGAGCGCGCGCCCTCGCTGAATGCTAGCAGGCCGCCGCGGAGGAGGAGCGCGCGGGCAAGCGCGCGCTCCGCTTACCGAAGGGTTGGGTAAGGGCCAAAGCGCGCGCGGCGCGGCGCGCGCAGGTGGTGGAGTGGGTGGCGCGGTACAAGCCGAAGCAGTTTGCGCGCGCGGGCCTGGTGCGGCCGGTCGTGGAGGCGCTGTGCGCCATGTGTGGCGAGCCCGACCCGCCCGACCATGACCCCGACGGCGACGAGCTGCCGCCCGCCAAGCTCGCCTCGCAGGTGCCCGCCGCCCTCTTTCCCCCCTCCCCTGCCTCAGCGCTGCTGCTCTGGGGGCGCTGGACAAGCAGGCGTGCAGGTTGTCTGAAGACAGCCTAACCCTACCGCAACCCTACTTCAGCGCTGCCATTGTGGGTGCGCAGGCGCTGGATGAGCTGGCGTGCGCGCTGCCGTCCAAGCACGTGCTGCCGGGCGCGCTCGACTTTGCCGCGCGCGCCGCGGCCGCGCCGGAGCCGCACGCGCGCCTGGCCGCCTGCACTGTCATCGTTGCCGTGGCGGAGGGCTGCGCCGAAGGGCTGCGGCGGCACATGGCGGACGCGCTGCAGGTGCGCGCGTGGGCTCGCGCTGCGGGCGCCACCCGCGGCGCCGCCGCGCCGCAACAGCCTGAGCGCTCGCAGGGCGCAAGCGCGCTCGCAACAACGCTGTCCGCCTCGCCCGTGCTCATGTGCGCCTGGTTTACAGGGCCGCCAGCGGACACCCTCACCGCCCTGTTCCATTGGTCCCCTGTTGCGAGCCCAGGAGGGACCCCCCTGCCTGCTCCGCCTGCGCCGCCGCGCCCCGCCCGCAGAGCGACAGCCGGCCTGCGCGCGCGGCAGGTGGTGGGCGCGGGCCTGCGCGACGGCGAGGCGCGCGTGCGCGGGCAGGCCGCGTTCGCGCTGGCGCAGCTGCTCGTGCACTGCCAGCCGGAGGCCGGTCGCGCGGCGCGCGAGGCGCTGCCGGCGGTGGTCGCGCTTATGACTGACGCCGACGCGACCGTGCAGGAGCAGGCCTGCTACGCGCTGGAGGCGCTGTGCGAGCACCTGGGTGCGCGCCCGCGCGTCCGGGGCGCGCTGCCTGGGGCGCCCCCTGACAGGGCGCGCAGGGCCGCGGAGCCTCTCATTCGCTCGGTGGGCGCAGGGTGGGCGTGTGTTCTGCCCGCATGATGTGCCGGCCACGGCTGTTGAGGGCAGGCCCGCGCCGCGGCGCGCGGCGGAGCACCTCCGGCGGCTGCGCGCCTGGGCCCGCATGCTGGTGTCCGGCCGGCTGCGCGTGCGGGAGAGCGCGCGCCCCGCGCGACACACCTGTCCAGGCTGGCAGCCGCGGCAGTGCGTGTCCTGAGGCCGCGCCCGCGCCGCGCGCGCAGAGGAGGACGCGGCCGAGTTCCTGCAGGCCATGGTGGCGAGCCTGGGGCGCCTGCTGGCGGCCGGCAGCCCGAGCGTGCAGGAGAGCGCGCTGCGCGCGGTCGCGGCCGCGGCCGAGAGCGTGGGCGCCGCTTTCGCGCCGTACGTGCCGGGCGTGCTGCCGCACCTGCGCCGCTACATGGACCTCACGCAGGCGCGGGCTCTGCCCCTCCTGCGCTCGGTGGAGTGTGCAGCCCCTCTGCCAGGGCGCGCCCAGGCACCAGGGCCAAAGGGGCATCTGAGGTACGATGAAAGGCCGCATCCTCGTTCGCGTGGACAATCTCGGTAGCGCGTGGACTTGCTCAACTTGCCCAATTTGACAGAGCAGGTGCCACGTCTGCCAGTGGCTTGCTGACCCGCGAAGGGCGCCGTGCACCGCGTGCGCTGCACGCTTCCGTTGCGCTGCCAGCCCTGCCGCCCTGCCCGCACGCCACTGCCGGCCCCAGCCTGCCGCCGCCGCCCGGCGGCCGAGGCGGCGCGCGGGCGGCGCGCAGGCGGACATGCTGTCCTGCCGCGCGGCCGCCACGGAGGCTGTGGGCGCCGTGTGCGCGGCGGCGCCCGGCGGCGAGGTCCGCGCGGCGCTCCCCGACATCATGTGCGCCGCTTTCCAGGCGAGTGCAACCGCTCGCCGCCCCGCGCTCTGCCCAGTGGCTAACCCCAGTCCGTGACGATGGATTGAGGGCCGGCCAGCGATCCTTGTTTGGATGTGCGCACATGATGTATGCATGACTTGTGTGTTGGTGCTGTGGGAGTGTCCGACCCGGCTGGTTCGCATCGGCGCTCAGGCATGCATGGCACCGCCCGGGGCACTGCCTGCAACATCCAGGCGACCGCTTTCCTGAGTGCTCTCCCTGTCACGCGCGAGTGCACCAGCGCTTGCATTGCTAGGAGGCATGCAGCGCATTGCCACCGCGCGCTTGCAAAGGCCGCGGCGCTGCCCCGAGAGCGAGCGCCCGGATGCCAACGCGCCAGGGCTGACAGGACCCTGTGCGCAGGGCCTGGCGCTGGGCGACAGCGAGCTGCGCGAGTACACGCACGGCATGTTCGGGCACATCGCGCGCATGCTGGGGCCGGATTTCCAGCCCTACCTGCGCGCCTGCGTCGCCGCCGCGGTGGAGTCCTGCGGCCAGGCGCGCCACCTCCCTCCCGCTTTATTGACCGCCTGTGCGAGGTTTTATGCCGACCTAAGAGTGCAGAGTGCGTTCTTCGTTGGCGCCTGAGCTGCTGCACACACCTGTGCAGATGCGAGGATCTGACCCCCCGCTGATCCCATCCTCCCTCAGAAAGACAGCGGAGTGAGGGTGATGGGTGCTGCTGGCGTGCAGGACGACGGCCGGATCGACGACACCTCCGCCGAGTCTGACGAGGCCGACTCGCGCAGCCGCTCGCTGCACTCCGACTCCGAGTCGGAGGCCGCCAGCGGCGGCGAGAGCGGCAGCGGCGAGCAGCGGCTCAGCATCCGCACAGGCGCGGCGGCCCGGCGCCCACAGCGAGCGCCCCTGCGCGCGCGCCCGCACTGCCGCGCTGCCGCGGAGGTAGCGGCCCGGCAGCAGCTGTGCTCTGTGCATGTGCTACGTGTGAGCCTTGTATGCTGTCTCCCGCCGCAGCTGTCACGGCGCGCTGCAGAAAAGCGCCCCCACGCCTGACAGGCGGCTTGGGAGCAGCCGGGTCCCTGCCCGGAAGTCACGGCCAACTTTGGCACCAAGATGCAGCAGCAGAATAGGACAAAGAGCACTGCGTGTGCAACTGAACCTGCTCAGGTCGAATGAGCCGCGCCTCAGGCGGGCACTGCAGAAACAGGCAGACCCCTGGGGCCGCCAGGCGCGCCGCGCGCGCCCGGCGCACGCGCGCGCATGCGCGGGCACAGGCCCGCGGATTTCTGCGCGCGCTGCGGCTGACGCGCGGCCGGCGCGCGCAGCGGTGCTGGACGAGAAGGCCGCGGCGGCGCAGGCGCTGGGCATCTATGCGGCCGAGGCGCGCGCCGTGTTCGCGCCGCATGTCGAGGAGGCGCTGGCCACGCTGCTGGCGATGGCCAACTACTTCCACGACGACGTGCGCCCGCCATAGGCCCCTACCCTAGACCTACCCTATGCTGGATGCAGATAGGGTTGGAGAGGGTAGGGTGGGACCCATCTGCGCAGGTAACACGGTCCAAGCAGCAGGCCGTGCGGCGGCAGGTGCGGTGCCAGGCGTACTCCGCGCTCGCGCACCTGGTGCCCGCGACCGCGGCCGCGTACCCTGGCGGGCCGGACGGTGCGGGCGCCCGCGGACTGCGCCCCCGCAAGCGCGCCGCGCCAGGAATGCGCTCACGCACGAGATCAGGTTCAGGGCCGAGCATTGCAGGCGACCCTGTCCACACGCGCCGCGCCATGGCGCGCCGCCGCCGACGGCGCAGCAGCGTGGGGGGCGCGTCAGCCGCGCCGCGCGCCGCGCAGGCGCGGCCTCGCCGGAGACGCGGCACGTGGTGGACAGCGTGCTGCCGGCGCTGCTGCGCGCGGTGGACGGCGAGCTGGACAAGGAGGCCGCCTCGCTCGCGCTCACTGGCGCGGCCGAGACGCTGCGCGCTGTGCGCCCCGGCCAGCACCCAGCCGCCCGCCGTGTGAACATGTTTGGACGTTGTGCACGCTAGCCGTGCGCTTGCCGGCGACACACTGCCGCAGTCTTCTTGCACGCATTGGCTGACACGCTCGAATGCCGCCCGCTGTGCTTCCCCAGAACCACCCTCGAGCTGGAAATTTATTGGGACATCGTGCGCACATGAGCATAAAGTATACGCCGACCTCTGCATGCGATTGGTTTCATGGGAGCCTAACAAAGCGCAAGAAGCAGCTCGCATCACGGTCTCAAGCACGAGAAGGGCGCCCGAGGCAGCCAGCCTGGCGCAGGTGGGCGCGCACTCGGCCGGCCAGTACGTCGGCGGCCTGTGCGCGGCCGTCGCGGCGGTGGCGGGCGGCCAAGCGCGCTGCCAGCTGAGCGAGGACAGCGCCGACGAGGACGCAGACGAGGGCGAGGCCGAGGAGGCGCGCCCGCCGGCGCCTGCCCTGCGAGCGCCCTCTCAGGCTCTACGCTCGACGCGCACGGCAGCGCGCATGCTGCCGCTGGGTCAGGAAGCTCCCAGGAAGCCTACGAGATCGGGTGGAAAAATCTTGTTATGTGAGGTTCACAGTGAGCACTCTGATGCCAGCCTGCGGGACGGCTCAAGACGCGCAGCGGCGCAGCGCAGACCTGCCGGCGGCATGCAGGCGGCACGAGCTGCATCACCGGCGGGTCGCGGCGCAGGAGGGCGACGACGAGGGTCTGGTGGCGGCGGCGTGCGAGGCAATGCCGGTGCTGGCTCAGGCGCTGGGGCCCGCCGCGTACGCGCCTGTGTTCGCGGGCCAGCACGCGGAGCCGCTGCTGCGCTTCCTGCGGCCCTCGCAGCCCGCGGACGCGCGCTCCGTGGCCGTGGGTGCGCGCGCGGCGGGAAAGGATCTGAGGCAGGGCCTGCCGGTGGCGAGGTGCTGGGCGGGCGCAAGCGACTAACAACACTCATGCTGACCGCTTGCGAGTGCATGCCGACGTCAGCTACATGAACGTGCATGGCGGCTGAGCTATGGAGCGCGCCTGCGCCAGGCGCACTGGCGGACCTGGCGCCCGAGCTGGGCGGCGCGGTCGCGGGCCAGCTCGCGCTGCGCGTCGCGCCGGCGTTGCTGCGCGAGCTGCGCGACGCGGATGCGGCCAACCGGCGCAACGCCGCGTTCGCGGTGGGCGTGTGGGCGCGCGCCGCGCCCGGCGCGCTGGGGCCGCAGCTGCCCGCGCTGCTGCAGGCGCGCGCTGTGTCCTCGTTGAGGCGGCTGTGACGTGGCCGGCTCGCAGGAGGCCGCCATTGCCTCTGGATGCAAGACGCCCAGGTGTTTGGGCAGCATTTAGCAAAACGCTAAATAAGAAGCTGCTTTAGGGCCGTCTGAGCCCGCGGGTGATCAACCGATGAAACGCGTCGGATCTGCGCGATGGCGTGGCAATGTTGCAGGCACTAGACTCAAAAGGAAGCAGCGTGCGCCTGTTCGCATGCCGAGTGCGCACAGCCGCATGCTGCTTCCTTTTGAGTCAAGGGACACGTGTCCCTTGCAAGACGCGTGAGTAGGGCGCGCTGCGGCAGCACATGCGGCGTGCTCTGGGCGCTGTGTGGCCTGAGGAGGCCTCGTGCTCTCGGGGTCTCAAGCCCCGGGCCGCCCGCCGCAGGCGCTCCACCCGCTGTTCCAGGCTGGCGAGGAGGCGGGCGTGCGCGACAATGCGGCCGGCGCGGTCGGGCGCCTGCTCGCCGCGTTCGGCGGCGCGGTGCCGCTGGAGGCCGTCGCGCCGGTGCTGCTGACGGCGCTGCCGCTCACCGAGGTGCGGAGCGCGCGCGGGCGTGCTGCAGTTGCGGACGTGTCATGGAGATGTGGTTAAAGGGATTCTGGGTGTGGCCATCTGTGTGGCTACCAAGCTGCGGTTTTGGGGTTATATCACCGTCGCCGCTGTCGCATCCACGTCTCGGCTGGGCGGCTGTGGCGGGGCACGCGGTCCCGGCGCTGAGCACGCGAGGCGCCCCTGCCGGGAGCTTCACGCCATGATGGTGTGCTGCGTTGGCAGGACGTGGCGGAGGCCGAGGCGGTGTACCCGCCGCTAATTGCGCTCGCGCTCGCGCCCGACACCGGTCCGCGCCTGGCGGCCGTGCGGCCCGCGTTGCTGCAGGTGCGCGCGCCCGCGCGTCGGCCGCAGGGTTGAGTGTCACGACCAGGGTGCCGCGAGTTGCGTGCCGGAGTGCCGGAGTGCTGCTGGTCGAGTTGTGTGGCGATAGCGCTGCCGGCCTGCTGGGCTCCCAGCGGCTCGGGGGTCCTGCAGGGCTCGGTCAGCTCGTGCACCCGCGGACAGGCCATCAGCCTGGTCTGGGTTGGCTGCGCAGGCGCTGGCGGCCGCGGCGCAGCTGGCCGAGGCAGCCTACCCTGATGCGGCCCTAGATAGTCCCAGTCACAGCCCGCCCCCCTCTGCTGCGCAGGTGCTGGCGGCTGTGGCGCAGCAGGCGGACGTGGCCGAGGGCGTAAGGGCGCAGGCGGCCGCAGCGCTGGCACAGCTGCAGGCCCAGGGGTAAATGCAGTGCCGTTTGAGAGAGGTCGCTCTGTGGTCGGTTCCAGCCTGGCTGTTGTGCTCGTGCACAAAGAGGTTGCTGCCTGCGGCGCATGGCGCGGGCGTGCGCCAGGGTCTTAGTCGCACAGGAATGCATGGCGCGGCGCTCCTGTAAGTGCTGCCAACGCACCCCGACATACGTATAATCTACAGGCTAGAGAGCTTTTCAGGTACCCAGAGCTTTTCCCGAGCGCAACAAACGGGCACACAACAGTCAGGCTTTCATGCGATGCACCTACCAAGGCGATTGGCCACCCCATTCACTCTTCATCCACACATTCACTCTCTACATGCGTTTACCTACTGGGAAGAGCACACTGAGGCACCACGACCACAACTACAAGCGGGTCAGGCAACGACGTGCCTCCGCTGCCATTGCACGCAAATTGTTCGGGCTTCAGATGCATGCTGCGCCGCGCCCGCTGCGGCCGGGCAGCTCCGGCTGCCCCGCTGCGGCGGCGGCGCCTCCGCGACCCCGGCGGGCGGCCTTGCTCAGTACAGGCCGCCCAGCAGCACGTCGCCGTCCTCGATCTGCAGGTCGCCCACGCGCAGCAGCACCGACGTGTCGCCGCGGCTGTCGCGTGTGACGCGCAGCCGCGTGTCCATGTACACCACGTCGAACCAGCCGCGCCCGAACGGCGGCAGCCACAGGCTGCGCGCGCCCAGCTTCAGCATCGCCTCTGCGAAGCGGAAGTCCAGCCGCTGCGGGCCGCTGGTCCGCAGGCTGCCGATGACGGTGAACGCGCCGAAGAGCTGTTGCCGCGCGTCCTGGCCCTCCTTCGCCTCTGCGGCCGCCGTGCACGCAGGCGCCTCAGGCACGCTCTCAGCACGGGTGGACGCACTGCGCAAAGTGCAGACACGAAGAGCATTACGCGCATCCGCCCCCTGCTGGCCAGCTCGGCCGGGCCGGCCGGCGGGCTGCGCTCCGAGGCGCGGCGCGGCCAGCGCCAGGGCGGGGGCCCACGAGCGCGCTGCCGCGCCTCCTCGTCGCGGCATGGGGCGGGGCAGCAGGGGGCCACGCACCCCGGGGCGCAAATATGACCGTGTTGTAGACGGCAGCGGACTTCTGCCTCCGTAGGTCCAGAACCTGCGGCGCAGGCGTACGGTCTGGCGGGCGGCGAGGATAGGGTAGGGGTAGGAGCAGCGGGCCCCCACAGCACACTGGTAGCGCAGGCACGGACCCAGTCTGAGCGCGCCGGCCGTGCTGCTACACAAGCTTAGCCATGTGTGCGCACTGTTCAGAGGGGGGCGGGTCAGTGCACGCGCGGCAGCAGGGCGCTGCACCAACATGCAATTGGGCACCAATGGGTTGCTGGAGGCCCTGGCTGTTGCTAGCAGCAATTGCGCACAACCTGTGGAGCAAAGACACGGGCGGAGCGAAGCGCGGAGGTCAGCCGGGGCGCGCTGCGGGCCGGCACCAGAGGCGCATGCCCACCCGCCCTACGCACGGGGGGCCGCGCCTGGTATATGCCGGACACCCTGGCCTTGAATACACCCGCATTCGCCAGGATGAACAGGATCTCCTGCAGCCGCAAGCTCAGTTGGTGCCACTGCTGTCAGTCAGGAACACTCGCACGCCTTTTCCCCATGAAGGCCGATCCGCTCGCCACAGTGTGGAAGCCAATGCACCGTGTCAATGGGTAGATCCTTTTTCTGTGAGATGCTCTGACGTCCCTTTCATGAATGGGTGTAGCCATGGCAAAACCTCTTGCTTAACTTGGTTTCTCGCCCTCCTTCACTGGCCAGCGGACCTGGCGCGCTGTCCGGCCTGTGGCGGGCGCCATACTGGCACCCCCCTGCAGGCGCGCGGGCGGCACCTTCTCGGTGGTGTAGGCCAGCTGCCAGTTGCCGCACAGCGTGGGCTCCCGCGTGTACTCCTCGCCAGCGCCCAGCGCCGCCAGCTCGTCCACGCACGCCAGCACCGCGGCCTTCTGCTCCGGCGTGTTGGCCACGCCTGCGCGTGCGCGCGTGAACCCGGGTCTGTGCGCTGTGCGCAGATGCGGGGCACGGGGGCCTGCTGTCAGCCCCGGAGCATGCTGGCCCTGCGTGGGGTGAGGGGCTCTGCGCGATGAGAGGGCCGCCCAGCGACACGCGCGTGGCGGTCAGCGCGAGCTGCAGAGGCCACTGTCACAGTGGCACAGTGCGCAGTGCAAAGCGCGAGGCAGTGCGCGACCCGGTCCCTGTGATGGCAGCGGCGGGGACGAGCGCACCCAGGTTGGCGGCCTCGAGCAGCTCAAACAGCCGCTTGACGACCTTGTTCGCCTTCTGGGGCCGCCCGTCCATGATCGTGTTGATGGTGCTGGCCAGGCCCTGGAGGATGGCCGTCGGCGGCGCGCCTCCCCGCCTGGCCGGCCGCGCGGAGCACCGGCTGTGCGTGCACCGCCACTGCGGCGCGCCCGCCGCAAAGGGCGCCCTGCACGGCCGCGCTGCGTGGCAGGCGCTGGGCAGGACCGCGCCGCGCATGGTGCACGGCTGTGACGAGCACTGCGCTTGTCACGCCCTGCTGTGTGCTCTGCACAATGATTTAGTGTCAGTGCCTATACGCTGGGAGTACTGCGGACAACGGTCTAGTGCGCTACAAGGCCACAATCAGCTCTCGTGCAGAGCTGCGCAGCCTGCTTTTGATCTGCCAAGGCAGCACTCCTTCAGCACCATAAAGCAGGGCCTCATAGGTTAGCCAGCACTTCAGAAAGGCAGAGTACGACTCTCCGTTCTGACCAAGGGAGACGGTGTACGACGGCTACATACCTTGTGTTAGTTTTGGAAAACTCAATTGGCAGTCCAGCATCACGGACGTATGGTGGGGACTTGATTGCCGGTGCCATGGAGGCCGCAGAGCGCTCGCGGACCGCAGACGTCCTGGCTGGCGGGGGCATGCGCTCCTTTGCGGAGCTGCTGCTGCCCGGCCATCTGCTGCAGGCGCTCAAGGCGGCCGGCTACCAGCGCCCGTCGCCCGTGCAGGTGCCGCGCTGCGCACGCTGGCTATCACACGGCTTGCGCTGTGCACAGCGGTCAAGCACCTACTTCTGAAGGGTGGCAGGGTGGCTCCTCACACGTATCACTTGGCACTGCTGCCGCCTTTCGCTCACGTTGCAAGTCTATACAGCACCATCACAGTCAGCTTGCGCATGTGCTTGCAAAGTCACTGCAGTAGCTGGGAGCAGCGCAAAAGCCCAGCACAAGCGCACCGCGCGCCAGCGCAGCCCATGTACGGCAAGCAGTCGCGCCCCCTCCCATGAGCGCGCGGCACCGGCAGGAGGCCGCGGTGCCGCTCTCGCGCGCCGGCGCGGCCCCAGCCCCTGTGCACAGCGCGCCAGCGCAGCCTGTGCACGGCAAGCGATCGAGCGCCCTCAGAAGGAACGCGCGGCGCCGGCAGGAGGCCGCGGTGCCGCTCGCGCGCATGTGCCGCGGCCCCAGCCCCAGTGTGTTGTGCGCCGGCACAGCCCGTGCACGGCAAGCAGTCGAGCACCCTCTCACGCGCGCAACGCGCCGGCATGAGGCCGCGGTGCCGCTGGCGCGCCCCGGCGCGGCGCAGCCCGTGCACGGCACGCAGTCGCGCCCCCCTCTATCAAGCGCGCGGCGCCTGGCAGGAGGCCGCGGTGCCGCTGGCGCGCGCCGGCGCACAGCACGCCAGCATTGTCTATGCACGGCACGCAGTCGCGCCCTCCCCCTCACGACCGCGCGGCGCCGGCAGGAGGCTGCGGTGCCGCTCGCGCGCGCCGGCGCGGACCTGGTCGTGCAGGCCAAGTCCGGCACGGGCAAGACGGCCGTGTTCGGCATCGCGGCCGTGGAGCGCGCGCGCCTGGACCTGCCCGCGCCGCAGGTGGCCGCCGCGGCCTCCCCCGCCACGCGCACACCTGCCTGCTGTTTGCCCGGCCCCCGCCGCGGCCGCCGCTCCCCGGGCGGGCGTGTGCGCCGAGCGGCTCGCTCGCAGCCCTGCGGCGCCCCATCATGGCTGCGCATACACGCGTGACTGCACTCCCTTGGAGCCAGTGCAGCCTCGCCTGCGCCCGCGGGCGCTTCGGCGCCAGCCAGCCCCGCTGCGGGCCGCCGCATGGCGCCGCTGGCCGTGGGTGAGTCCGCCGCGCATGTAGGTCTAACCCTAACCCTGCATCCGCGCAGGTGGTCGTGCTGGCGCCGACGCGCGAGATCGCGCTGCAGGTGGCCGACGCGCTCGGCGCGCTCGGCGCGGGGCTGCCCGCGCCCGGGCTCGCCGTCGGCGCCTTCATCGGCGGCCTGCCGACCGATGAGGACGTGCGGCGCCTGCGGCGGTGCGCGGCGGGCGGCGCCGCCCGCTTCGTGGCCCCCGCTAACACCCCGGGGTGCTGCGCAGCCGCGGCGGGGCCGCCCAGTGGTGTGGCTCTTGCACTCCCTCTCCTCATGGCACGCATGAGAGACGGGGTGCAGTGCCGCTGCAAGGCGCGCAGCCGTGCGCATGCGTGCGGCTGGCCTGCCCAAGCACAGGCCGCGGCAGGTCGGCGGGCGGGCATGCCGGGCAGCTGTGCGCCCCGGCAGAGCACCCGGCCGCCCTGGCACGCCAATGTTTTGGACGGGGATGACAGGCGCTCCCAAGGACTCAAGCCATGGGCGGCAGACAAGCCTGCACCACAGCATGCGCCGCGCACGTCACAGACTGTGCATTAGATGCGACACATGCATTAGATGTGACACACACATTTGGCATTTGCGCAGGCCGTGCCAGGTGGCGGTGGGCACGCCCGGGCGGCTGTGCGCGCTGGCGGAGAGCGGCGCGCTGCCGCTGGCGGCCGTGCGGTTGCTGGTGCTGGACGAGGCGGACCAGCTGTGGGCCGCCGACGGCTTCCGCGCCGACGTGCAGTGGCTGGCCGCCGCGCTGCCGCGCGGCAAGCAGGCGCGCGCGCGCGCGGTCGGGCCAGCCTCGCCCCTGCGGCAGCACAGTGTAGTTCAGCACCGTAGCCTATGCCCTAACCAAGGCGTGCGTACAAGTTCGGACAGCATGCGCCAATCGGAAGCCAGGCGGCGCGCCCGTGGATGTCGGGGTGCGGTGGCTGGCGCATGCCTGTGCCGGCTTGCTGGACATCAGCGGCGTCTGCTGGTCGCGACCTGACAGGGAGCGCCATGCACGCCGCCCCAGCACGAGCAACGACAACCCACCGCTGGCGCTCCAACGGCTCTGCCCGAGCAGCACATGCGCAAACGTGGCCCCTGCACCCGCCGGATGGCTGGTAGGCAGGCAGCTGCGCACGTGTCGCTCCCGCGTGTCAAGCACGCTGGCTGTGCCCGAGCGGGTGCAGCCTGCACACGCAGGCGCTGGCTTGAAGCCCCAGACCCTAAGCTACCCTCACGCCCGCGCAGGTGCTGGCGCTGTCGGCCACGTTCTCGGCGGAGGCGCTGGCGGGCGTGGAGGCGCTGATGCGCCGCCCGCAGCGCGTCCTGCTCGCGCCCGGCAGCGTCTCGCTGCTGGGCGTGCGGCAGTTCTACGCGCTTGTTCCGGGCACGCGGCCCGCCTGCTGCCCAGCGCAGCTGCGGGGCGCAGGCCACAGCCGCGCAACCTTGCGCGCAGCATGACCCGTGGTCGTGCCCCAGGCGCATGGACCGCTGGGGATGCCTCTCGCGCATGCACGGTGCGCAGGCGCAGCGCCTGCGCGCAGAGGCGTCGGCGGTGGCGGGGCCTGAGCGCGCCGGCGCGCGCGCGCAGAGGCGGCGAGCGCGCCTGCGCAGCTGGAGGCCAAGGCGGCCGCGTTCGTGGCGCTGGCCGGCCGGCTGAGCTTCACGCAGGCGGCGCTCTTCTGCGCGCGCCAGCATGAGGCCGCCTGGCTGGCCGAGCGGCTCAGCGCGGCCGGCCTGCCCGCCGCCTTCCTGTCAGGCGCGGGGCCCCAGCAGTAGCAGCGCCTGCGTGACGGCCGTGCTCCCTTCTCCCAGAACAGGCGTCTGGAGCTTGTGAGCATGCACCGAAGTTGTTTCTGCAAGCCATGGTGTAGCTGCAATACGCGTCGAGCTCCGCTTGACATGCACCCCCTGCCTGATCGCTGAGCTCACCACACCCCGGCCCAGGCCTCGCATGCAGGGCCAGAGCACGGAGGGCGTTGTGATACGGCCTGATCCCGCATCCACGCGACTGTGCGGGCATGCACGCGGCGTACGGAACCCTGAAATCCTATACCCTGACCGTACATACCCTCTGGCCGCGCCAGGCGCGCGGAGCCAGGTGGAGCGCATGGACGCGCTGGACGCGGTGCGCGAGTTCCGCACGCGCGTCGTCGTGGCCACCGACCTCATCGCGCGCGGCGTCGACCTGGGCGCGCCCCGCACAGGCTTGGGTGACTGTTGCGTTTCATTGGTGAACGACTCTGCGGGCGCTTTGTTGCGGTGGTATAACGTGACCGTGGTGCTCGAGCGATGATCGGGTTTCCTGCCGTGAGGCGGGCGCCCGCGCAGAGCGGCCTGGCGGCCAGCGAGGATGCCGAACTGTCCCAGGCCCACTCCTCACCGCGGCCATATACATGTTCTCAGGCTCTGTGTTTCCACGGCAGAGCGCGTCAACCTGGTGGCCAGCCTGGACCTGCCGCCGAGCGGCGCGAGCTACGCGCACCGCGTGGGCCGCACCGGGCGCTTCGGCACGGCCGGCGTCGCAGTGGCCTTCGTGACGGCCGCCGAGCTGCCCGCGCTGCGCCGCCTGCTCGCCGACGTGCCCGGCGCGCAGGCGTGCTGCTCTGCTACCCTGCCCTACCCTAAGCCTTTCCTGCAGCCAAGCTGTTGCGCACTGGATGGCTCGCAACTGCGAGCAGAAAGAGATCTCCAGTGTGTGACACCCTGGTTGCGGGCGGGGCGCGCCTGGCTCCACTGCAAATGCATCAGCGCGCGCGCCCGGCTGTGCCGCCTGCTCCGCGGTGCGCCATGCATGCAGGCGCGCAAGTCCAGCACAGCGTTGGGCTATGGTTGGGCACCACCCAGCAAGGGTAGGGTGGAGAAAGCATCCGGCAAAAGTAGGGTCGCTGGCGCCAGGTGGAGGAGCTTCCGGCGGACGTTCCCGCGGAGGCGTACCAGTACGCGCTGCCCAGCGCGGAGGAGCGTGCCGCGCTGGCCGCGCTGCTGGCGCCCGCGCAGGGCGCGCCGCCCGCCTCTGCCGCGCAGAACAGCCCCGCCGACGACGAGCGCCATGGCGCGCGCGATGCCTGCGCGCCTGCGGATGCAAACGGGCACGGCGGCGCCGCACCGGCCGGCGACGGCGCGCGTGGCGCATTGGCTGAGGCGGCGGGGAGCATGGAGCTGCCCTGCAATGGGCGTGCGGGGCATGAGGCAACCCCTGGGCCGAGGACGAACGGCCTAGATGGACCTGGACAGCCGCGTGTCGAAGAAATGCAGTGCGGAGGAGGGGAGCAGGCGCTGGGCAGCGGCAGCGCGGAGGCGCCGCCGCCGCCGCCGCAGCCGCCGCCGCCGCCGCCGCCGCCGCCGCCGCCGCCGCGTCAGCGGGCGCCGGCCGCAGAGGCGCAGCCGGCAGGCTGGGAGGAGCTGTGGGGCCCCGGCGTGCCGCCCGCGGTGATGGAGCCGCTGCCGCTGCTGCCCGCCTGGCAGGAAGACCCTAACCCTGCGCCAGCGCCCTGGGGCAGGCCGCTCGCCGGCGCCGCGCGCGGCCCCGACGCCGGACGCGCGCCGCGCGACGCGCCCGCCGACGCGCGCGCTGGCGGCGACGCACAGGCTGGCGGCCTGCCCGCGGCCGGCCCAGAGGTCGCGGAGGGCGTGCCGGAAGCTGAGCCGCCGCTGCCCCGCCAAACATCGCGCGTGCACGGCGACGGCGGCGGCGACGGCGACGGCGGCGGCGGCGCGGCGCGTGCGTCGGGGCGCGGCGCGGGGTCCGGGGAGCGCGCCGGGGGCCGCGCGGCGCGCGCCAGCCGCGCCGCGGCGGCGGCCGCGGCGCAGGCGCTGGCCGAGGAGCTCGCGCTGGAGGAGGCGATCCTGGCGGCGCACGCGCGCGGGCGCGGCGACGCGACGTCCAGCAGTGATGAAGCCGAGGGTGACTCCGCCGCACGCGCCGAGCAGTACGACAGCGACGGCGAACCCAGCGCCGCGGAGGCTGCGGGCGCGGCGCGCGACGGAGCGCGCAACAAGCCGGGCGGCAGGCAGGAGTGGCCAGCTGGCGCAGCAGCGGACGTGCGGGAGTGGTGGCCGCCCGCGTCCGAGGCCCAGGCTGGGGCGGATTGCAGCGGCTGGTCGGCGCTCGAATGGGGCGCATGGGGAGCGGGCAGCGGGTGGCAGGCCGATGCCGGAGCCGCGCGCGCGGCGGGCGAGCCGGCGTGGCAGGCGGCATGGGACCCAGCGCGGTTGGCGGCCCCCATCGAGGGCTGCGACTCTCAAGACTACGCCCCGTGGCGCGGCGCCGGCGAGGCAGGCCCCTGGGACCCGGCCTGGCAGGCGGCCGGCGCGGGCGGCCCCGACGCCGACGGGCACGTGCGCGTGCCGGAGGCGCTGCTGCGGCGCTACTGGCGCCTGGAGTGGGAGGCCTGGCGGGACGCAGCGGCGGCGTGGACGGCCCAGTATGAGCGCTGGCGCTGGCACTGGCTGCACTGGCAGTGGCAGGCGGCGCAGGCGCAGGGCGGCCCTGGCGCGCAGGGGCAAGGGCAGGCGCAGGCGGCCGCGGGCGATGCGGGATGAAGCAGCGCCGGCGGGCCCGCCGTGGCAGGGATGGAGGCAGGGCGGTGTCTTGGGAGCGGAGGCCCGGCGTGCGGCTGCGGCAGCATGGGGCGGCGGGCGCGTGCTGGTGCTGCCAATGCGGGGCGATGGCTGACAGGCCCTTTGCGCAGGGGGCAGGCGAGCGGCGTGCACCGGAGCTACTGAGGAGCTGCAGGCGCAGGGCATGAGCCCAGACGCCCTCAGCCACTCAGACGGGCAGCATCGGCGTGTGTTTGTAGGGATGTTGAGCTGACTTTTCACGTATTCAGTGGTGTGCTTTCTGGTTGTTGCTGCAGAGTCTTCTCTCTGGCTCCAGTGTGCGGGAGGTTTGCAGTCCTATGAGGAAATATACTGGTGTGCAGTGCAGCGCATCATGACAAGATACTGCATGTTCAGCACACAAAAGGCAGGCTTTGTGTGTAGACAGCATTAAACTCTTGTGAACCGTGCAGGTGCAGTGGTACTGGCAGTGCTGTAGGCTGCTAAAGAGTATGTGCTTGTGCTTCATGCAAGTATGATTGCCATGTCATGACCAAATTGGCATGCTGCAGGTCATCAAAGTCCTGCATCGAGGAGAGCCTGAGCCAAGCAAATTTGACAGAACATACTGAGCAGAGTGAGTGTAACTGGTTGCTCCTGCACATCTGCCTTCTGTCAACAGAGTCACCATGGCGCTCGCCCCCTTCTCAACAAACCTGCTGGATGACTTCTTTTCGCCGTTCGGCCTCATGGCCAGCTTCCCCAGCCAGCGCCAGTCGCAGCTGACCCAGCGCCCCAACGACCAGCCCCTCCTGCGCAACATCCCGCTTGACATCACCGGTGCGCGCGACAACGTTGTGGTTGAGCGCATGGCTTTGCTGCTTATCATGCATCCTCGGACGTGCTGTGGTAGCCTCGCCCCGCTGCCTATCATTTTGGTCTCAAGCTGTCCACACTGAATGCAATTATGTAATGGCGCACACAATAAAGGAGCGCGCTTTGCAGCCGGCTGCAAGCATCCAGCTTGCATGCCCTGTCTGACCCATGGATGTTGGCCGCGCAGAGAACGACCAGGAGTTTGAGATCAAGGTGGCTGCCTTTATATCAGTAATTGTGTGTCAAGTGCTTACTTACCGTCCAATCTCCCTCAACACTCCTTGTCGCCTGGCGCACCTTGTTCAACGTGCACATGAGCACTGGTCCATAATGTGCGGCTCAGTCCGCGCTGTCGAGCGCCAGGCGGACCTGCCAGGCCTCAACAAGGAAGACATCAAGGCGCGCTGTCACGCTTTGCATGAGTAGCGGCTCTGGCTGTTTTATGGTTCCAGTGTCATGCAATGCCTGTGTGGTCGGGAGGCATGCATGCCGGCAGGGCTGCTGCGCACTATCGGCAGCCAGCATGTTGCAACAAAAGTGCAAAGCACAAGATGCCAAGGGACTGACCATGCGGAAAGTGCATGCAGGTCAGCACAGATGGCGATGTCCTGACGGTGCGCCCATGGCTGTCCTGCGTGAGACGATCACATGCATGCGCTGCGGGAGTCTGCCCACACCACAATTGCTTCTTGACTTTGCGCATGTGTGCCACAACCGTGTCAGACGCCGCATTTTGACGCTGTGGATGCCCTTTTATGAGCACATTGGGTGCATGCCTGGGCCTGCTCCTTGCTTGCTACAGCCGCACACAGATCAAGCGCAAGCAACTCTGTGTCGCTCTGGTGCAGCTGCGCGCTGAGAAGCAGGACGAGCAGCAGAAGGAGGAAGAGGTGGAGGGAGTGAAGGTGCACAGGCATGCTTCCCGCCCGAGGCGCCAGCGTGCATGCCTCACACACCTGGCGCTGAAGGGCACTCGGCCCAGGCCTCCATGTGCTGTGTTTTGTCACATGTGTGCCTGCATTGCCACATGAAAATCAGCAAGCCGTGTAAGATGCGAGCTGCTGGCATGCATGACATGGTGAAGTTATGGCCCCAAGTTGAGATCATTCCAGGAATCCTTGCATCCCAGTGACTGCACTTGTGAGAGCCGCATTACTATCACGCAGGATGCCAGGGCTCAATCAGAACGCTTTTAAGCATGTGCATGCCTGCACTGCGGGTGTGTGTAGCCCGTGTTGTTTGGGAGTAGCCGTGGCAATAGTACAGAACCTGTTAGGGAGTTCAAACACTCTACACATAAGGTTGGTGAGGGCACTCTGCGGCGCTTGCAGGCTGGAGCGCACGAAGCAGTTTGCGGTGCGCGCGGTGCGCCTGCCGGAGAGCGCGGACCCCGAGCGCATCAACGCGTCGTACGAGAACGGCGTGCTCACGGTCAAGGCGCGCGGCCCGCCGGCTGGCCTGCTGAGGCGGCGGTGCAAAGACTGAGCATGCTTGTATGCATCAGATGTGCAGGGTTTTACCTTGCTCAACGATGTGGGTTCCATGCCTTGCCTGCCCTGTGCAGTATCGCGGAGGTAATTTGTGCGTGTGCTGGCTGCAACCTGGGGTCTGCTTGCTGTCACACGGAATGCACACTGTACCTGCCACTCTTGTCTTGCAATCATGCCTACAGTCGTCATGCTGCAGCAACCCATGAAGCTGACCGGCCGCTGCCTGCGCAGATCCCCAAGAGCGAGCAGAAGGCGCGCAAGAAGGAGATTACGGTGGGCTGAGGGGGTCTGGACCGCGGGGGGCCGCCCATGCGCATGCATGCGGAGCAGGCAAGAAGCTGCGGGAGGGCGAGGCTGTGCAGGGCATGAGCAGGCATGGCAGATAGAGCTGTTGTTGCTATTGTCTTTTGCGCCGCTTGACAGAGTGGACATGTTGTGTACATAGAGGCCTGGCCTGAGGGTTGCTTTCCTCTGAACACTTGCTGCTGTGCGCATGCAGCGGCTGCTTGCCGTAGCTTCACTGCGACGGCCGCCGCAGACTCACTGCGACAGCCGTTGGGTTGAAATGTCAACTTGGAAGCAGTGCAGCACTTTGAAAGCAATGCCAGCACATCAAGCAGCTGAAATGACATGTAGCTTGTTCACAAGCTTGAGCTGACATCATCAGGCATGCATGCACATGCCCATTGGCCGACCGCAGAGTGCATGCATCCTACCACATTGCCAGAGCTGCCAAAGTCTCCAGTGGAGACTCTCCACCCACTGCAGTCATCCATATGAGACTCCATGAAACACAGCACACGCGTCAGAGCGTAGCCTGCACCACCTGACTGAGGAGCATGGCTGCCGCTCGCAGCAAGCAGTCGAGCCCGGAGCGCCCCCAGGCGCCGCCGCTGCAGCTCTGCGTCTTTGACGACCGGCGCGGCCAGGTGCACCACCGTCCTCCGTCCTGCAGTCCCCCGCTGCAAGCGCGGCGTCGCCTGAGAGCTCAGGTGTCTGCTTGCGTGACACAATCAGGCACCCAGCCATGACGCTGGTAATAGCGTTGCACCAGGTGGAAGGGGAGGAGGCGGACAAGGTGCTGGCGTTCTTCCCGCGCGACGTCAAGCCCAACAACCAGTCCGCGGTGGTCGGGCTGGTGCAGGCGATGCTCGCCTTCTCGTCCATCTTCAGCCAGGTACGCTCCCGAGCGCTCGCCGGTCGGTGCGCAGGTGTGCTCACTCTCTGCGCCGGCTGCCTGACGCTTGTGCTGCAGGACGCGCCGTGCGAGGCGATGCACGCCGAGCACAGCCGCTGGTTCCTGCACCAGTGCGAGCCGCACTTGTGGATGCTGCTGGTGAGCGCCCCGTCACTCTGTCAGCCCTGCGATCGCCAACCGGCTGCACTCACTGCCTGCTCTGCGGCCAGCGTGTCTGGCAGGGGGTGTGCGAGTATTGCAGAGTCCCGTGAGCGCTGGCCGGCCGCAGCGCCTGGCGAGCTGCGCGGCGCGGTGCGGCGAGCGCGCTGCGCGCGTGCCGCAGGTGGCCGAGCGCGCCTGGCACAGCGGCCCGTGCAGCGACGCGGCGCTGGGCGCGCTGCTCCGGCAGCTGCACGCGCTGCTGCTGCTGCTGCTGGGGCCACTTCAGCGCCTGCTCGACCAGGTGAGCGCGCCGGCAGCGCCCCTGCCAGGCCGCGGTGCGTGCCTGCGCCTGCCGCAGCCGGCCGGCGCCGCTGCTGTCAGCCCGTGGCGGCCGCGCCGTCTCCAGGAGCGGACTGCGGCGCACTGCAGCAGCGCTGCGCAGCGCCGCTCAGCGCGTGACTGGTGCGGCGCGTGCGCGCCAGGACCCGAGCGGCCGCGCCGCGCGTGGCGCGCTGCGCGCGCCGGTCGCGACCTGGGCCGAGCGGCTGGCGAGCGGGCGCGGCGGCGACTACGCCTGGCTGCACAGCCCGCTGGCCGTGCGCGAGGCCGTGCCGATGCTGGGCCTGCCGCGGCCGCTCTTCGCCGGTGCGCCTGGGCGCGCGGTGAGACGTGCCTGCAGAGGCTGGGTAACCAGCGGTGGCTTGTGGCAACTGACAGACTGCGAAGGACGAGAAGTGCATAGCTGGTCGCTCCGGTGCATTGGTGGAAGACAACATATTACCCGTGGAGCGCACAACCCGAGCGCACAAGCCGAGCGCACAACCCGAAACACGTGTCGCTGAGAGCCCTATGTGCGGCGTCAGACATGCAGGCGCTGCTGAGCAGCCTGCTGGTGATGCCGCCGCCGGGCAGCGGCGCGGGGCCGCCGCCGGTCGCTGGCGCGGCCCTGCTACACGAGCACTGGCTGCTGTGGAGCACGCTGCCGCGCGGCGATACGGCGGCGCTGCACCGCCTGGCGACCGCGGCGCTGCTGCCGGCCGTGCGCGCGGCCGTGCAGCCGTCGCTCGGCACGCGCCTGGGCGGCACGCTCTGGCGCGCGCCCTGCCGGCGCAGCCCAGCTGGCGCCAGCCCTCCCCATGCCGTGCAGGATGTCCACGATCCGTCACGTGCCTGCTTGACAGCTGCCCGCACGGCGTGATGCTGCGCAGTCAGCACAGGCAGGCGTTCCCGGCGCGGCAGTGTATGAGCGCACGGGCGTGTGGTCCGGCGATGCACACGCAGCACGTGCAGTGCCATGCCATCGCGGACACCCTCGCCGTTTAGCTCTGCGTCCTTGGCAGTGGGCGAGCGTTTGGTCCGGGGATGAATGGGCAGTGCGTGCGGCCGCCAGGGCGCGCGAGGGCGGGCGCCAGGCTGGCAGCCTGCTGGAGCGGCGCGCGTGGGCGCTGCTAACAAGCGGGTTCTTGGCGCTGGCGCCGCGGGACGCGCCCGCCGGCGCGCCCTCAGACGACGCCGACGCCGAGGCCCCGCTCGTCTGGCTGCAGGTGCGCGCAGCGCCCGCCCGCGCCGTGCTTCGGCCTCTGGTGCTGGTCCACCGGCTGTGGTGCCGGCCGGAGCGGCGCCGGCCGCGACCGCGCTTGGCTGGCGCTAAAGATGGGCTTGAGTTTTGTCCGGGAGCTGCGAGGTCTGGCAGAGAATGGCCGTCCATGCTTCTGCCCGGAAGGCTATTACTGGTGCGCTCTTATACCTGGCGCCCATGCACCGCATCGTACCCTTACCCCAAGCAGATGGTGTCGGCCGGCACTGGCAGCCGCTCTTGCCATTCACCTGTGTCCCCGGGTGTTTCGATTCCAGGGCGGCGAGGAGCGGCAGCGGCTGCTGGGCCTGCGCGCGGGCGACTGCCTGCTGCTGCTGCTGCTGGCTGAGGACCCGCCCTCGGCTGCGATACGCGGTGCGCCGCCCGGCGCCGCCATCGCGGCGGCCGCGGTCGGGCCCGCGCTGCGTGCCGCGCTGGCGCAGGCCGCCAAGGCGCCGCTGAAACGCCTGGCGGCGGGCGCCGCCGAGGCGGCCGCGGCCGCGCGCCGCGGCCACATCCAGGGCTTCAGGCGCGGCCCCTTAGGCTGCACCTTGGCGGGCAGGTGCACAGGCGACAGGAAAGTTTGCGGAGCATGGAAAGGGAGGTCTGTTTGCTCTCATAAAGCATGTGCCCAACCCAGTGTGCACAGGCCAGCTTCTTGTATGACAGCAGCGGGGCTGCTCCGCTGGTCTGCTTGCTATCAAATTACTGCCGCTCGTGGCCACAGGCGCCTGTCTGCTCTTTCTGGGACCTGCCGCGCATGCCCGCAGGCCGTTCCAGAGCCTGATCAGGCTCGACCCCGCTGCCCGCGTGCGGCAGGTATGCGTACGAGGATGCGGCGCTGGGCACGGGCCGCGCGTCGCCGGCGAGCAAGGTGGCCACGCTGGCGCGCGAGTCGCTCGGCCTCGCGGCCGCCGTGGCCGCTGAGCTGGACACGGCCGTTGCGGCCGCCGTGTCCGCCGCCGCCGCTGCGCCGCCGGCTGGGCCGCCGGGTGCTCGCCCGGCTGCCATGTTGCGGTGCTTTGCCTAAATATATATAGGGTATATATAACCCTATCCTACCCAAACATATACCCTATAACCCTATAAGCACTGCCCCGCCCTCCCAAGCCAACTCATGGACTTGACAGCCGCGCTGCGCTGCTCCGCTGCCCAACGTCTGCCGCTGATGTGCGGTGCGCGAATCCAGGGGTTGTCGTCAGGGGTTCTCCCTCTCCTTGTGCTGGACACCCTGTACTGAAGAGGAGAATGAGCGGTGTGCTTGCCTTGTGTTTGAGGAGCTCCCTGCGTGCCAGCAGCGACCAATTGGGCGGGCGGCAGGGTCGAGGCGGGCGGCGCCAGCGGACCCCGACCTGGCGGACGCCATCGACGTGGAGGTGGTTGCGCGCGGCGCGCACGACTGCTGGGTCGCCGGCCGCGCGGCCGGCGGGCGGCGGCTGCTGGTCGCCCTGGAGGGCCGCGGCGAGGACAGCCTGCTGGAGGCGAGCGCGCTGGCAGCCGGCTTCGTGGACGCGCACTTTGCCGGCCTGCTGGAGTGAGCGGCCTGCCGTTGGCGGCGCAAGCGGCCGCGGCGCCGGCGGCCGGGCGCGGGCAGCCGGCCGCTGGCGAGCGCGCTGGAGCATGTGCACGTCTGCGGCCTTGCTGTGGGCGTGAGCGTGAACGGGCAGCGCTGCCATGCAGCGCGCGTTCCGAGAGAACTGACGCATTTGATTCATTGAAATTATTTTGCAGCTTATGTCCCCCGTCATCTTGTATCTGCCACGCCTGTATGTGTGGACCAATGGGCACACTTATAACTTGTGTTGCAACAGTCAGCGGGTGCAGCCTGTAATGTCATCGCTCGCTCAGTCAGTCACAGCGTTACAAGCCCCAGCGCTTGGCTGCTGATGCCCGCAGCGCACCAGCGCCCGCCTCCCCGAGCAGCCGGCGCGTGACCGCCGGCCTCACAGCGGCACGGGCTGGCCCTTTGCGTTGAGCTTTTTCCGGAAAGGAATAAAGTCCTGGCCGTTGGGCATGTGCTTCTGCAGCAGCGGCGGGACCCTACCGCGCCGCCGGGCGCCGTCAGCGCGCCCAGCATCCACCGCTGTGCCCCGGCTGCCCGAGCCCTGCGGCCTCGCGCTGACCATGGGCGTGTGCACGCTGGTGAGAGCAAGCCGCTGGGGTGCGCGTTAGCGTAATGTGTGGTGCGGGAGGGCAGGTGCGGCGCTGCGCAGGCCCGCACACCCGCAGCACAGCGGCCAACTCTAGGTGCACCTAGTATTGAGACCTGTGTAAGAGCAGGTGCAATGCAGGTGCAAAGCAGGAGTGCAAGAAGAGCAGCCCCGTGCTGTGGTTGTCCTTGCGAGCCTGGCACGCTCGGTGGGTATGGTAGGGTAGGGTAGGGTACGGCAGGCGCGCACCGCACGCCCTCCGGCGTCTGGTACGTCTCCAGCAGGCAGCAGAGCGTGCGCTCGGTGGCGGACAGCGTGCAGTTGAGCATGTGCACGAAGTCCTTGCGCTCGGGCGCGCCCGGCGCGCGCGGCGCACGCAGCCGCACGTCCAGCCGTCGCGCCTGCGGCGCCAGCCAGGACTTTGCTTGCTGAGCCGGGCGTGGTCAACTAGTGCGCGGTCAAATACGTGCTGCACATCAGACCAGAGCTAAGCAAGGCCCCTCAGCACGTCAAACCTGCCTCGAGCAGGGTGGAGCTTGCCATACGGTGCGGCAACACGCCGCTTGCTGAAGCACGTGCTGGCATGCATGCAATGACTTGCTATAGTTTGGAAAAGCGACCAGCAGGAGACCAATCTGGTGCACCCAGGGATGCATTCCGAGCTGACCTGCGTGCTGCGCGCGCAGCGCTGCGGGCATCAGAAAGGCATCAGGTTTACCAAGTAGGGTTCCTCACAGCTCCGGGCCTCGCGCGCACCTGGTAGTCGGTGCAGTTGGAGCAGGAGACCAGCTCGCGGAACTTGCGCGACGCGGGGAACCAGGCCTCCAGGTCATACTTCTTCGCCGCCGCGCTGTTCAGCTCGCCGCTCACGATGTTGACCACCTGGCGCCGCCCCGGGCGCCCCCCGGCGTCACGCCGCTGCCTCGCAACGGCGCAGTCTGCATAGACACCAGGCTGCACGGCTATACTGCACGGCCTGTCCCCGCGCGCACGCACGTACGCGCTGCGCCGCCCTGCACGCGCGGCGCCCGGGTGCACTCGGCGCGCAGCGCAGCCTGCCGGCGTGCAGGGTTAGGGTTAGGGTAGCGCCTGGGCGGCGCCGCGCCTGGTAGGGCAGCCCGAGCGCCTGGTAGAACGCCTCCGCGTTGCCTAGCATCTCCTCCAGCGCCTCCCAGGACGCGTGGCCGAGCGGCGAGGTCACGAAGAACTGCTCCACTTTCTCAAACTGGTGCACGCTGCGCGACGCGCCCGCCCCCGACTCGGCGCCCCGCCAGGCCGCGCATAGCTCGCGCAGAGCGCATCGGCGCCCCGCATAGCGCTCTGCGCCCTCCGCGACGCAGCCCAGCTGGGGCTGCGCAGTGTGGCGAATCTCTCTCCAGGCGCGCCCGCGCGGCACGGGGGCAGGCAGACCGGGCGGCCCGGCAGCTTGGCAGTGCGGCACACACCAGCTCTGCGAATGAACGCTTTGCTGCACAGCGAGGCGGCGGCAGCGACTCTAGTCCGGCCGCCGCGCGCGGTGGGGAGGCGGCGCGCACCGGAAGATGCCCGTGGTGTCGCGGCCGTGGCTGCCGGCCTCCTTGCGGAAGCACGTGGAGTAGCCGACATACTTCAGCGGCAGCTGCGACTCCTCAAACCACTGCTTGCGATGCAGCGCACACAGCGGCTGCTCCGACGTCGCGATCAGGTATTTGTCATCGCCCTCGCCTGCGGCCGCGTGTGCGCAAATATAGGGTAGGGTAGGGTAGGGTAGTGTATATCGACGTCGCAGCGTGCGGGCGCTTTCGTGGCCCTGCCGCCCCGTGCCAGCACGGCGAGGCAGCGGGCACGAGCGGCGCGAGGTCGGGCGCGCTGTGGCAAACGCCTGTCTGGCGGAGCCTGAGCGTGAGGAGCCTGTCAGCGAGATGCTGGCAGCAGAGTGCGTGGCTGCGGTCGCATGGGCGGGCTGCAACGACCGGCGCTACGTGTGGGCGCGCGGCAACGGCAGCACGACCCCAGCAGCCAGGCCGCAGTGCACTCTGCTGCCAGGCAGCGACATCGGACTTTCACCACGGCGACGGCAAGGCTGCCAGGGCCGCGCGCGCGCCGGCGCGCGCCCGGTGCGGCGCACCCGACACCTTGTACAGCTCCTCGTCGAACTGGCTCAGCTGCGCGCACTCGGCCATGACGTCGCGCCGCATGAAGAACGGCGTCATGATCGGCTCGCAGCCGGCGGCCACGCCGTGCGCGAGCGCCGCCTGGATCAGCGCCTGGTTCAGCAGCACGCCCTCCCGGCGCAGGTAGAAGCCGCGCCCGCCTGCGCATGAGGTGGTTAGGGTAGGTTTAGGTAAGCGCGCTGTTGGACAGGGTCAGAGGCATGCGAGGGGCGTGCGGATGCCGCAGCGTGCCCGTCTGGGTGCGCTGCCTGAGCCGACAAAGCGCCGGGCAGCGGATGACTGGGGTGCCCGGCACGCAGCCAGCAGCAGCAGGTCTGCAGAGCATGCAGGGGAGTAGCGAAAGGCAGGACGCGATGCGTGGCCGAGCATGGCGCCCCTGCATTTCGGCGCTCCGTGCCCGCTCTGGGGGGGGCGTGCTGCTGCTGGCTGCATGCTGGGCACCAGGCACCTGCTGCTCTGCGCTTTGCTGCGCGGCAGAGCACGGCGCCCCCTGCGGGTCGCAGAGGCCATGCGGGAGCGCGCGCAAACACTGCCGCATGCATGCGCGCGCCTGCGACAGCGGTCCCCGCCTCTAGGTCCACCAGGTCGAGCAGCAGCACCAGGTCGACGTGATTCCGCAGCCCGTCCTCCTCGCGCCGCTCGCCCCACGTCTTCACCACCACGTTATCTACCTGCGCGCGGCCGCCCCGCGTCTGCGCCGCCTCGCACACGCCGGATCAGGCCTTGCTCTCATCATCTTCTGGACTCGACTCCACGCCGCCTCCCCCTTTCAGCGTTTGGCGTCCCTTCGGCATGTGCAGTAGCATGTCAGAGACCTGTTTCATCAGCGAGTGCGTAGCAGCCAAAGGGCGTCTAAGCACCATCAGTGATAGCCATGAGCATGGTACGCGGCCGGACGGTGCTAGCGGGCCCCACGGTGGCGGGCGGGCCGCAGCACCTCATCGGCGCTGACGGGCACGGAGGCGTGCAACCCCCTTCAGCGCACCACATGCAATGGCCATGGGCAGCATGGCACGGAGCTGCATCGCAGACCTTCTGATGGGCGGGCGGGCCGCAGCACCTCGTCGGCGCTGACGGGCACGGAGTCGTGCACGTAGTTGCCGATGACGCCCAGCGTGGCGTCGCGCCCGCGCTCCAGCCGCACCGACTCCTCCTCCGCGGCGGCGATGCTCTGCTTCAGGCCCTTGCTGCGCTCCTGCAGCTCGGCCGTGTCCTCCTTCGCCTGCGCGCGCCCGCCTTGCAGGCTCACACCAGGCGCGGGCTATAGCCCGGCAACGCCTCGCCTCCGGCAACTCAGGCATTGTTTCACGGCAAGACAGCGGCCTGCGCGTGCTACATCTGCTGCAGGGACAATATGCCTTTCATCCAGTGCCGCCAGGGAGCAAGTCGGGCACTTGAAGAAGGTGCAAGCCAAGCTCGATGCAAGCCTGGCTCCAAGGCAGTGGGCTTCCGATGTGCAGTGTTGCAATGCTCACCTTCCTCCGCTGCCCCACCTCTTTATTGAGCGCGTTGAACTCTGTGCGCAGCCGCTCTGTCCTGTAGGTGGCTGCGCAGCGCAGCGGAGGTGGCTCAGCACTGCTGCAGTGACACGCGTGCCGCAAACGCTGACCAGGCCTGTGGCGGTCACCGTCACGCCATCGAGCGTCCTGCGCTATGACTGCGTCGATGAGCGCCACATCCGCGAACCTCCGCCGCTGTGACTCCCTTACCAGCTCTGGGTTGCCGCCCTTGCCTGCATGCAGAACACACGAGTTAATACATGCAGCAGCTCCATCAGTAGTCCACCGACAACAGGAGCTTGTCACTGGCACGCCACCTTCTCGAAGATCGTTTATGTCCAGCATCGCCGTAATTCCCCCAGGCACTGCGAGTCGACTTCGTCCCAGCCGTCTGGCAATAGCTCCAAGGGAGTGGCTGAATCACTGTATGCGGATAACCGCATAATCGTGCCGAGTTTTGCATTCATTCCAAACATGCATGGCATGTAAAAGCACGTCGCATGTCATTGGTGCTCAGGATGGCGCACGGCTTGTCAAGACGACTGGACCCATGAGGCGCGTTTACCTTGTTGTCTGTGCCAGCCCGACAGTAAGCCTGACAGTGCTCCTCTGTTCGCCCCATCACTCGTATCTGGTATAGAGCGACTGCTGAGCTACAGGCCCTGTCATTTGTATCGGGTATAGAGCAACTGCTGAGGTGCAGATCCTCTCGCACAGAACTGTGCGCTCGCATACACTGCCAGATGCAGGTCTCACCCCGCGTGCCGCACATGCTGGTAATACACCGGAGTGCATACAGCTGGACAATGCAAGTCAAAATCAAGTGACAGACCCATGCGTCCTGTCAGAAAGCAATCCAACATGCTAACATTCATGCCATGCAGCCTGTTCCAAAGTGCGCAACGCCTGCGCTGCAATTCGCACCGCTACCCAGGGCCGCAGAGCCTGGGAACAACGCCCCAGCCCTGCAGAACTCGTCACTGGTTCGATACAACAAGTGGAACTGCAAACGCTCCCACCACGCAGCCTACTGCTGGCGCAGGGCGGCGTACAGCGCCTCCAGCCGCGGCACCAGCGCGGCGAAGCCCGGCCGCTGGTCCGGCACCGGGCGCCAGCAGTCGCGGATGAGCTCGGCGAGCGCGGGCGGCGTGTGCGGCGGGATGTCCGGGCGCAGGCCGCGCACCATCACCGCCAGCGCGGCCTGGATGCCGTCCAGGCCCGCGTACGGCACCTGGCGCGCCGTGCACTCCCACAGCACGATCGCGAAGCTGCGCGCGCGCGCACACGCGCGGCGCGCCGTCAGCCGTGTACGTGCGCTTGCTGCATGCGTGCCCCAGCATGCATGCCCAAGGTGCTGCCTCGTTGCTCGTGATCTGCAGCTCGGCCCAGACTCCGGCCCTCAGGCTGATGCGCAGCACAGCTCCAGCACCGGCGTATCGGGGGTGCAGACCGTTTGGCGAGGCAGTGTCAGGGGGCGGTCAGGGACCAGCGCCCAGGGCCGCGCACGACAAGACGTTGGCCTTCAGCGCTGGTGCGCAAGCACCTCGGGGCGCAGCGCAGCTCCCAGGAGCGGCACAATGGGGTTACAAAAGCGCGTGGCGAGGCAGGATTGCGGGCAGGCAGGTAGGTTTTGAATTCGGGCAGGAATCAATGTAGGGTCAGGGACCGGCGCCCGGGGCCGCGCACGAGAAGACGTCGGCCTTCTCGCTGTAGCGCTGGTGCGCGAGCACCTCGGGCGCCATCCACTGGAATGTGCCCAGGCCACCGGTCATCAGCGCGCCGTGCAGGTCCAGCACCACGCGCGCCAGGCCAAAGTCTGCGCGCGCGCCCCGCGCCGCGCGAGTGGGCGCGCGGGTGGGTGCGCGGCCGGCGTGCGGGCGAGGGGAGCGTGCGCGCGTGGGGCAACTGCGCGCCTGTGGTCCCATGCATGGCCGCGCGCTCTGACGGGGGCAGGTAGGGGCAGTCGGAGGGCCGGCACATGAGGCAGGGTTCCATGGACCAGGCAGCCTGCTGGTGCGCTGGTCGCCCTTCGCGTGCAGGGCGCGTGCAGGGTCCTCCTGAGGCTGCACAGTTTCCCGCTTGAATGGCGCGCCTGCCACCTTGACTGTCCAGGTCGCGTCCACCAGCAGGTTGCCTGCGGGCGCGCACGGCGCAGTTCAAACCCCGCAACCCCTTGCAGAAGCGGCTGGAGGCCGCCGCGGACCGCCGCTGCGCGCCGCACCTCTGGCAGCAGGGCAGGCGCGCTCATGGTGTGCCCTGGGGCTCGAGGCAGCCACAAGCTGGACTCCGGGCCCCCGCACCAACAGCGCTCGTGTGCACGCAGACAGAGAAGGGCAGTCCTGCATGCCTGAGGGGGCCCGCCCACAAGCTGGCGACGCTCTGTGCGTGGTCACGTGCGCCGACTTCACACGTCTTAAGTCAGCGAGACACGCCGCGTTCAGCGTCAGTGATCAAGGGAGTTGGAGGACCCGGGCGCGCCTGACTTGAGGTCGCGGTGCAGGCAGCGGTGCGCGTGCAGGTGCGCCATGCCGCGCGCGGCGCCCAGGCACAGGTAGGCCACCTGGCCCCAGCTCAGGTGCATGCGCGGGCTGTGCAGCATCGCGTACAGGCTGCCCCTGCGCGCGCGGCCGCGCCCGCGCCCGGTCAGCGCCCGGTCAGCGCCCGGCACTCGCCAGCTACCGCAGACGACAGCCGGAGCGCCCAGGCTGTCGACAGCCTGTGATGCCACCCCGAGCGGCGGAGCTGCAGAGGCGCACAGCAGGCGCTGGCTCCCATGCCGGCGGCCGTGGCGGACGCGCCGGCGGCCAGCCGTAGCAGACGGACTGCGGTACGCGTCGAGCGGTGGGCGCAGTGCCGGGTCACGTGTGCAGGCACGGGGCGCATTTACAGGCCCAGGATACGCGTGTCACCCGAGCAGAGGCGTGCGGGGGTGGCCAGGGAGCCACGGGGCCGCACTTTTGGCAGTAGGGCGTGACGAGCGCGAGCGGCGCGCGCACGCACGCGCCCAGCAGGCGCAGCACGTTGGGGTGGTCCGGCAGCGCCGACATTGTGGACACCTCCCGCCGGAACTGCGCGCCGCGCGCCGCGGCCGGCTCAGGCGCCCTGACCCGCGCGGGCGCTGCGGCAGGTGCGCACGGCAGCGCGCGGAGCGCGCGGGGTGCGGCGCGGTCGCCTTACAGCTTCAACACGCCTGGTTCGGCTCGGGCGGGGCCGCACCTCGTCGACGACGGCGCGGCTGTGGCCGGCGTCGGCGGTCATCACCTTGATAGCAACATCGCGCCCGCGCCACTCCCCGTGGAACACCTGGGCCGCGGGCGCGCATGGCGAGCGGTGTCAGGGTATGACATACCCAAAAACCATACCCCTATCCTAGCCTACCCTATGACAGTTGTGGCTACCCTGCAACAAATGCGACGCAGGCCGGCCTGCAAGGAGGACAGGAGATGCATGCGGCGGGCAGGCGCGTGCCTTGCCAAAGCCGCCCTCGCCGATGAGCGCGCCCAGCGACAGCTCCTCCTGCAGGATCACGCTCACGCCCGGCGCCGTCTGGCGGCTGCCCGGCGCGCCGCCGGCCGCGCTCGCGTCCGCCGCAGCGGTGATCCACGCGGATTGGGCCCCCTCCGGCTGGCGCGCCTCCCGCCCCGCTGTGCCTGCGCCATGCCCCGCTGACCTCTCCTGCGTTTGCCTGCACGACCTGCTTGCGTGCAACGCCCTGCAACATGAACCACAAATCATGCAGCTTTCTGCGCCGCGGCGCCCGCCCGTTCATTCCGGAGCAATGCCCATGCATTGTCATGTCACATGTATGGCACAACGCCTGCCAAGCAGGCGCGGGCAGAGAACCAGGGCCGTCGTCGTCCAGGTGCAGCGCGCACAGAATTACTGCATACAACTGAAGCTTGGGGTCGCGCCCGCACCTGGGTCCCGCTCAGCGTCACCAGCCTCCCGTGGCGGCCGCGGGGCCGGCACGCCCGGCTGCGGCCTCTCCGGGTTCCCGGCTGCGAGGCCGCCCGCGGGCGCGCCGCGCTGCGGCGCCCGCCGCTGCCCCCACGTCCCTGTCTCCACGTCGTACCCCGCATCGCACCCCTCCGGCCACGCCCCGGCACCACCGCGCTCCTGCGCGCCGTCCGCGGCCGCCGCGGCGGCTCCTGGGCCGCGCGCAGCCAGCTCGCCGCACGGGGAAAGCCCTGGGCCGCCCACCAGGGCTGCGCCACCGCCTGCGTGAGCCGCCCCGCCGAACGCGCGGTGGGGATCCGGCGAGCGCGAGCGCCGCCGCTTGGGCGAGCGCTGCGGCGGCCCCATCGCTGCGTTGCTGGGCGGCGCTTGGGCAGCCGCCGCGCCTGCGGCCGCCGATGCGGTCGCTGGGCTGGCTGCGCCGCCCTGGGGGTGCGCGCCGCTCGCCGGTGCTAGGTGGAAGCCTGCGCTGCTGAGCCCGGCGGGCGCGCCGCTCGGGCGCGGGGCGTGCTGCTGCGGCGCCGCGGGGCTACCTGACGCAGCGAGGTGCCCCCACACTGCGGCCGCCGCGGCCCTCGACGCCCCTGGGCTCCCTGCCGGCGCCGCAAACGCTCCCGCGCCGCGCACGCCCGTCCGGTCGCCGCCCCAGTCGCGCGGCGGCTGCTGCAGCGGGCGCTGGGCCGCTGCCGGCCCGGCCGCCGCGGCGTGCCCTGCGCCGGCCCTCGCGTCGACCTGCGCATGCTGCGCAGCCGCGCCCGCCCATCCCTGCCCGCCATGCGCGCCGGGGCCATGCGCCAGTGCCTGGCCATGCTGCAGGCTGTGGCCTTGCTGCAAGGCGGAGCCGGCCTGGCTGGTGTGCGCGCTGACGTGCGCATGCGAGCCGGCCGCGCCGGCCCCGTGCTGCGCGCCGAGCGCGCGGCCCAGGTGGCTGGGCGCCGTCGGCGGGGGCCACTCCCCTGCGCCGCCGCCGCCGCCGCCGCTGCCGCCTCCGCTGGGGGACGCCAGCGCCAGGCGGTGGCGGCTGGTGGCGACAGCGGGGTCGCCCCGCGGCGTGATGGCGCCGCCGCCCCCGCCCCACGGCGGCGCCGGCGCCGGGTGGTTGCCCGGCGCTGGCAGAAAATGGGACAGGAAGGCGGCCTCGGAGCCTGCCGCCGGCCGCAAGGGCGGCAGCGAGGTCGTTGCCGGCAGGAGGCCGCCGCCGCCGCCGCCGCGCAGCGCGGGGCTCCACAGGTCGTCGTCCTTCTTGCTGCGCTCGTCGGCGGCGTGGCCCGCCTGCGCGCGGCCGCGCGCGCGCTGCAGCGCCGCGCCCCGGCGCCGCCGCGTCTGGGTCGGGCAGGCTCGGTCGCTCCGGCCCTGACTGTTCGCTGCGCTGCCGGTGGAGCTGGCGTCGGCCCAGGCAGCGCAGCTGGGCTACAAGGGTGGACAGGTGCGTGCTGCCTGTGGCGAGCAGCCTCGGACACAGCTCTGCCCAGCCGCGCGTGCAGATGTGTGTGGGGTGGCCAGGTGAGCAACACGGCTGGTGTTCCTGCCTTCCATGCTCAAGGGGGAGCTTGTTCCTGGGTGACCGCGCATGGTTTCGGCAACGGGGCGCACCTCGGGGCTGCCGACAGGCAAGTCCAGCAGGCACATGCTCAAGCCGCAGCACGCTTCCCAGGCGCGGTGAGGGTCCCGCACCTGGGCTATGCAGTCGAGCAGGTACGCTGCATTCTCAGACAGCCAGGCCAAAACGTCCACAAGCGCCTCAGACACCGAGTCCAAGCAGGTTTCCGCACACGTCGGCTCTGCAAAGCTGGACATGTCCGCCGCGCTGTCGCCGGGAACACTCTACATCAAGATGCGCGCTTGCACCCAGAGCTGCACAGCCACTCTGTGGCTCAGCAGGCGGAGGGGTTTTGTCTGCAGGGCGTGCAGGCTACTCGCCCTGTCGTGGGCGAAAATAAAGGCTGCCTGCTTTTCAAGTTATCTGACTGATCATGAGCTGGAGAGCCTCAGGTGGAAAGAGCCGTTGGGCTATTGATATTAATATTAACATTATAATTACACCATAATGCTGGCTCGTCATTTCAGGCAGAGACAGTTCCTTCACCCTGCACACCTTGGAAGCACCCACACATGCCTCTATCACCCCAAAACCTCATCATGCAGGGCCGGTTGTCATGCAACGCCGCAAGAAGGCTCACACTGTTCACGCCCTGGGCATTTCGCTATGTCAACGCATGCCCTGCGCGAGTCCGACTGCATCGCCCTCACTGCCTACTATCCTACGTGATAGTAGGCACAATTCTACGTGATAGTAAAACAAGCAGCAGCCTCTACTAATATAGCAAATACTGCCATACACAGCCTCATGCAATGCAGGCTGCCAGTGGCATGCACAACCAGTATAACAGCCAGCACAATCAGCACATTAATACTAAATAAGTAATGCATGCCCTGCAAGCAAGCCACACAGTGCTGTGCTCGCAGACAATGGCATCAGGATGGTCACATGGGCAGCTCATGCTGTGAAGAGAGCCGGGCAAGTGTCCGTCGGGTCGCGTCGGGAGCTTAAGCGAGCCTGCACTCATGCTGAGGTATGGTGTGTAAAGGTTATCTGGGCCTGCGCGGCCTCGCAAGCTGCCCAGGCACACATAAGACAGCGTGCAAGGCAAGATGCTTCGCATAGGAGGGACAGCATTGCGTCCCTCCTATGTGCACGCCGCAACTCTCAATGAACCTACCCCAAAAACCTTCTGAACGAACGCTGCATGAAGCGTGCCATGGCGGGCTTCCAGGGCCCTGCCGGCTGTGAATGTGCCCCGTACGAAGCCGGGGAGCGAGTCGCATGCGCTGAGTCCGCCTAAGGCACGTCGCCCCAAAGAGCCGCGCACAGCCCCGCATGCGGCATGTTGCCCCAAGGAGCCGCGCTGCTCATCGAATCCGAGGAGGGTTCAGCATTGTCAGTTTGCCGCTGCCGTGCACGCTCACGCGCCTACTGCTGCTGCGGAGACGCTCTGTTGGTCGCCTGGGCAGGGGACCACCTTACGTCCAAACCATGCGCGCCTGCCAACCCCGACCGTGCCGCTCGCCAGGCAACCGGCGGCCCCGCGGGCCGGCTTGCGCAGCTTCGCATCCGCGGGCGGCGCGACGCTTCCTGCCTCGCCAGGCTTGGAAGAACCCTCTGAAGCGCGCGCCGGCGGCTGCTGCGGCGCGGCCGGCGCGTCGCCGCCCACGGCCTCCGCCGCGCGCTTGGCGGCGGAGTCTTCGGCGACCTCGAGGCCGTCCGGCCCGACGCGCACGGCCGCCGCACGCGCGGCCAGCGCGCGTGCGCTGGGGGCGTCCGCGCCAACGGCGGCTGCCTCCTGTTAGGCAGCAGCCTGTTACTGGCCACTACCATTGCGTGCATGCTTGCATCCTTCATGCCTCGCACACTACTCGCCTTCCAACATACTCTGATATTAGAGCAAGAAGCTGGAACTTATGTAGAGAGTCATACAAGACACAAGAGCCCCCTTGGCGCTGGACGACTGGCGCGAGGGCCGCGCTTGCGGTCCCGGGTCACAAGGCGGAGCGCGGCAGCTTGAGCTGCGGGAAGCGCGCCTGGGCGGCCGCGAGCGCGAGCGCGCGCGGGCGCGTCCAGCCCGGCGGGTGCTTGGCGAAGCCGGCGGCGGGCGCCCAGGCGGCGTGCTGCGTGCGCTGGCCGCGCCGCGCGCGCCAGGTGCACGCCAGGCAGCGCAGGCCGGTGCCCATGGCCAGCTGCAGCACCTGCGCCGCGCGCGCGCCGGGGCGGGCCCCTGTTGCCTGCCGTGCGGCGACGCAGATCGCTGGGCCGGCAGGCGGCGGCTGAAACACATGACCGTGTGCAACAGCTGTCCTGCGTACTTACCATGGCCATGGTGCCCGGCTCCTGCCACGCTTGTAGCCGGGCGCTGCTTTGGCAGGGCCGCACACGCCGTTGCAAACTCACACACATCGATCTCTGTTCAATTGCAAAACAATCTGATTGTCGTTGAAAAGCTTGGTGAAGCACGGCAACGCTGCGGCGAGCGCGAGACTCGCGCGCGCGACTCCGTCGTACCGCCCGCCGCAGCATACAGGGCGGGGCCATGCGGCGCGCGCCTTCTCGCCGCGCCGGACGCCCTGGTGGTGCTCGATGTGCGCGAGCACGTATAGCGTGGAGGAGCAGGACGTGTTGCCGTAGCGCTCCAGCGTGGCGACGCTAGGCTGGCACGCCGCGGCGCTGAAGCGCAGCGCCTGTGCGACCTTGCGCATGACCGGCAGCGCGCCCGGGTGCAGCGCCAGGTGCTGGAACGTCGCGGAGAAGTCCGGGCGGTGGCGCCGGCTGCGCGCGGCCCGCGCCTGCCGGCGCACGGCGGCCGCGGTCAGCGCGGCGTGGGGGCGCCGCGCTCGCCCCTCGCGCGCGCACACGGGGGCGCGACCGTGCGCGCGCGCTGCGACGGGCGCCGCGCGGCATGCGCGGAGCGCGCGCGCCCGGCGCACTGTTGCGGGCGCGGTTCTCCCAGGCAAGCATGCGTATTCTAGAAATGTTCCCTCAGTCCGGGGCATCATGCAAGCGTACACTCATGTCTCAGGTTGATGCATACTTTGCCATGAGCATGCGTCGCATTGGCGTTAGCATGCACGCGCAGGCGAGCGCATGCTGCCAAAGGGGCCCGCCACCAAGCCCAGCTCCTGTGCAGGCACCGCGCTGCCTCGACCAGCCAGCCCGAGCTCCAGCGCGCCTGCACGGCTGAAGTACTACCAGGAGCGAGCGCGCAATAGGGTAGGTTTCGAGTCAGGCCGCGCACCAACTCGCGCAGGGGCAGCACGCTGGGCGCCAGGCGCGCGAGCGTGGCCGAGATGGCCGCCACGACCGCCGTCTTGAGCACGTCCGGGTCCACGAACATGCCCTTGACGCCCGCGGCGTCGTCGCGGAAGCCCACGCAGGCGTTGACCTGCGCGCGGCAGGCCAGCATGCGGTGTGTCATCCCATCTCATAAGCGAGGGTTCTGCTTCATGAGCGTCACCTCCCCGCATGCCCCCTGCGCTCTGTGCTGGTGTCTCAGCCTGTCTGGTGTCGTGAAGCCAGGAGACAGGTGCGCTGCCGAGCAGCTCTTCACACTCGGCTCCCGCTCGGCAGCGTGCTGCTTCTATGATGGGCGCGCGGAGCCTCGTCCGGCTCCCTGGAAACCCACCTTCTGATCGGTGGTCAGGGTTCTGGCGATGTGCTGCAGCTCGTACTTGGCGCGCGCGCGGTCCTTCTGCCTGCCGCGCGCGCGCGCCATGCTGGGGTGAGAGCCGCGGAGACAGCACACAGAATGAGGTGCCAGGTCTTGCACGAGGCTGGAGCCCGCATCCTGCTGTGCCTTAGCCTCTGAAACAACCTCGCAATGATTATCCGTCATTCTGAGATGTGGTCACATGAGTGTGCAGGGGAGCCTGTACAGGGACTTGGCACTTGGGCAGCTGTGCAGCTGCCTGCGTGAGCCATTGCGTGCAACATCCAGGGACCTTGGCGGTGATGCCTCTGCGCACCTCGAGGACATCACAAGCGCAGCGCCGCCCACCGTGAACAGGATGTTGGAGGTCAGGTAGGGCTTCTCTTGGCCGGCGTACACGCCTGCAGGCCGGGCGCCCACCCGAAGGAGGTGAGCGCGCTGCCAGGGTGTCTGCCAGGGCCGGCGCCCGGGAGTCGGGGGCGCATCAGGCAACGCGGCCTTGGGTGCGACCGGGAGGTGTCATGCAGTGCCCAGGGTGCGGCCAGGAGGTGCCCTACCCGGATCCTAACCATGAGTTCGGCCCAGGGTCTGGCGTGCATGCAGTGGCAGGCAGGCAGCGGCGAAGGTTGGGGTATAGTACCGTTGGTGATGTTTTCGGCCAGCACCACCAGCGCCAGCCGGCCCGGCCCCGCCTGCCGTCGCCGCAGCGCGCGCGCTAGGGTCAGGCCCGCCACGCGGCGCTCGCTGGTGAAGTTGGGTGACCGGCCACTAGCGGGGCGTGGCCACTGGCGGGCTGCAATAGCTGCACAGCCTGGCACTGCAGCAGCATAGCCTGGTGCTGTAGTGCACACCTTTGCAGCAAGCATATGACCATCTCATGATTTGAGTCATTTGAGTCGAGCTCGCGACATGCGCAACCGCGATCGTGACAGCACGGCTGAAAGAGCAGGAGAGCGGTATGGCGAAGGGTCCTGCACCTGCAGGAGCGCCTGCGCGAGGTCGATGCCCACGAGGCCACCAGCGCAGCCGTGCCCGGACAGCGACAGCGCCATCACGTCGCCGCGCATGCCGAAGCGGCAGGCCACCATGGAGGCCAGGCTGGGCGTGGCCGCAAAGCCCGACACCGTGATCAGGATGTCCACCTGCGCGGCGCACGGCCGCGCATCGGCCCAGGCCGGGTGCGCATGCCGGGCGGGTGCCCAGTGCGGCTCAGCAATGCTGCGCCCTGCGGCTGCCGCAACGGGCGGCCTGCTGCACGCCCCATTGCTATGTGTCGCACTCTCTGCACTAGGACGCAGCTGCAGCTCAGCTCATCATGGGCATCTGCGGCTTGCAAGCACCGTACGCATTGCGACCCGCAGTCGCCCCGCTTGCTCGACGGCGGACACGCGGCAACAGCTCGGGCAGCTCAGGTCGCGCATGTAGGCATGAGCCGATGGGAAAAGAAAGCGACGCGCCTCCTTGGGCGCCACCGCCGCAGCAGCCATGGCCTTCTCTGCGACGTCAAACATCACCACAGTCGCCTCTTCCAGGCGCGCCGTGTAGCTCAGGTCCCACGGCGTCCGGCTCAGCCCTGCGCCCATGCGCGGCGCACGCACCTGCCAGCCTGCTCTAATGTGCTGGGCGGATGCGGCGTGCCCCAAGCATGGAGAGTGGCATGCACTGCCCTTGCACAGGTTTACGGGTCAGCTTCCGTGCAGATACCGAGCACACTGGCGCCCAGCGCGGGGCATGGCTGGGGTTGGCGCAGGACACGGAATCCTCACAGCTTGCATGCATGCCTGCTGCCTGCGCTCTCAAGCCTGCCCGCTGCGGCAACAGCGTTTCTGACAGGAGCAGGCTGGCTGGAGAGCAGCTGGCCACCAGACGGCATGCCGCCCACATGTCTCAGCTGCCAAGAAATGCCCTGCACGGGCACGGGGGTGCCTGTCCACAGTGTGGACTCCACACGCTGCAAGCAAACCCACTCCTGGGGTTGAGAGCGCCTGGAAACGGGCGCTGCCTGGGGCCACAGCAGTGCGCTCCCCGACGCCGTTGTGCCGGCTCTCGTGCAGCCAGACCATTGTGTCCACCGTCTCCGGCTCAAAGTGGCCGCAGCGGTACTCGATGGCCACTTGCTCGACATAGCTCTTCAGCATGCTGGGCGCCGGCACACTGGAGACGTCAGCACTCCGCACACGCAGTGCACAGTGCATGGGGAAGCAGACAGGCGACGTGCGCTGTGAGCAGCCACGATGTGCAGTGTTCTGAGACCATGGGCGCATGCATGGCTACATGCTGACTCACAGTGTGCTTTGCTTGGAGTGAGAGATGTTTGGGCTCGGGCCGGCAAACGCTGCGTATGCTCCAGCGCACCTCTCCGGCGGGCAGAAGACCGCAAAGTCGACCAGCAGGACCTTGCTCCTTGCGGACGGCACATAGCGCCGCAGCAGCGTGCCCGCCAAGCCCTTTGTGCCTGCCGACGCCGGCAGGATGCTGGGGTTACAGGCCGGCAAGCGCTCAATCAGGGAGGAAGTCCAGGCTCTGGGGGCCGCGCCTGGGTGGCCCATGGTCGAAGCCTAGGTGGATGCCAGCCTGGCCGCGCGGCGTGCGCAGCTGCAGCGCCTGGTGCAGAGAAAGGAAGCACGTCAGGCCATGAGCACACCTACAAAGGTCCTTGGCAATGCCGACACACTGTGAGGCGCTGCCAATCCTGCAGCAAGACACTGCAGAGCGCATCTCAATTGAGCATTTGCCTGACCCCAACGTAAACGAGTTTGGCTTGCCGCTCTACGATACCAGAGGAGGTCTACTGATACAGTGCAACCTGATCACAGTGCGAGACTGTTTCGCCTGTCCAAGGATGTGACTGCGCATGGAGACAACTCGCACATGGTGCAATTGCTTGTAACACGCAGAGCTGCCCTCTGCACTTCACCTCACTGCTTTTCCCGTGGAGACTGCCCGTGCGTTCAGCCTGCGTGCAGGGCAAGGAGCGCAAGCATTGAGCGCACAAGATACTGTTGCTCCAAGCCGCCCAGGTCCTTGTTGCTGCTTTTATACTTGCTGCGCTGTCTAGCTGAAAGAAAATATCATTGGACGCCTCGCGCCAGCCAGGCTGGCTCCCGCGTGGAAGTTCTCAGCATATAAGTTTGTTAGAGGGGGGTTTTTTCACACTCGAATGCGACAGCTATCTTTTATTTTCGCAAATTGAGCTGTTTCAAGGTAAGGACAGAGAAGCCACCACCACAGGAGTGTTTCTTGACCTCATAAGGACCAGACTGGCCCGTGATGCGCTGCGACCGCATCTGCCAACCACGCATCCCGAACACACGACCCCGCGCAGTAAGGTCACAGGGGTGAGGCTACAGGTGATGCTGGCTATACTTTAGAGCACCTACGGGCCCAGCCGGGCTCACATGTGCCATTAGCTGCGCATGCGCATCCGGTCCTGCGCCCCAGGTAGGGCCCGGGCGGCCTCTGGTGTTCTCCTGGGCTGGAACAAGACCAGCACAAGTAGTTACCACAGAGCGCTGGTGCCGCACGTTGCAGCAGGCCTGTGCACGCCTCCTGTGGTGCGCATCGGCTTGCTGGGGCCCGGGCTGGGGCATCGGCGGCTGTTGCACCGGGGATCAGCAACCGCAAATCAGCTCAGGTGACTTCTGAAAGGCCACAACGGGCCGGGCAGGCCCCGGAATGCTGTCACGGTGCGGCGTGAAAATCGATGTCAGGCATGAGGCTGAGTCCTGCCTCATCCCGCCACCAGCGGCAGCTTGGGCATTCAGCAACACCAACGCAAGCGTCAGATCGGCTGCGGAGCGGCTGTGTGGGCTGAAATAGGCGATATCGCGCTCGAGTGTGGTTCTCCAAAACCCCCCTCTGTTAGGGTAGGGTTGGAACAATAGAAGAGGCAAGCAGCCTGCACTCGGAGTTGTTACAGACTCAATTTTGAGCCAGACACCATGCTCAGGACGCTGGGAAGATCTGCTGTGAGCAGCACCGTGGTGTCGCGCCTGCGCGTGCGCGCGCTGGCATCCAGTGCGTTTCGCGCCTCTTGTCTTGTTACGCCAGCAGTGCATGGAGGGGAGGTGCAGACACGTGTGTAGGAGCGAGGTCAGCCTTCCAGGCTTTAGGCTGCGCTGAGGGTTGAGCCGGCATGCTCTGCTTGACATGCACACAATGAAGCGTTTGGGAGCTATGGCACGCCGCACAAACCGCAAGCGTACGAGGCGCTGTTTCAGACATACAGGCCGGCCAGCAAGGCTCCAGGCAGAGCGACAGGGTGAGGGAGGGGCTGTGTGGCGCATCTGCACACGCTGTCTCAAGGTATTTGTTGGAGGCGCAGGCGCAGGCATCCGCGAGAGAGTTGAGGCAGAGGCCAAGGGCCCAGACGCGTCAGAGATTCCGCACAAGCCTTGGCACTGGAAAGACTCGCAGGTGGGCGCCCACCAAGCACGCAACGCCGCAGCCCCTGGTTATACGTGACGAGAGTGTGTAGTGCTCCACACAGTGCGTGAGCACCCGTAGGAGCTCAGAACGCTTGCTGCTTTGCCTCTGTATGCCGTGACAGAGCTGCACCTGGCTGCTTGAAAAGAGTTTATATGAGCAGCTTTTCACCTTGTCTGTGCGAATGCGTGTAATAGACGTGGATAAGTAGGACTTCTGCGAGTCTAGCCTGCTCGGGCTGTGCGCGGGGTGTGCCCTGACAGAGCTGCTCGCGCTGGCTGCAGAAAGGAGTGCTGGTGACGGCCCTCGCCGGCGTCGGCTGCTACGCAGTGATCGCCTGGTGGTTCCGGGGCAAGGAGGCGCAGAAGCCTGACCTGAGCAGGGCGGCCAGCGGCGACCCCATCACCGGGACACAGAACCAGACATCGTCGTCAACGCCGCGCGGTCCATCATTCAGCAAGTGATGCGCTGGACGGCCAAGCCTCGGCGGCCGGTGGCGCGCAAGCGTCATGCTGCGTGCCAAGCTGCCGCCGCGTCTCTGGTGTTGCTATGGCCCGCGCTGTACAAGGAGCTTGTATGGTAGCGTGTGTGGTAGCGCAATGCTGGCGCTGGCCCAGAGCGGGGCGGGGATAGGGTTGAGGTGTTGGCACTGCTTGGTTTGCTGCAGGGTGCGTCAGACTTGGGAGGTTTGTTGAGTGTGCAAGGGATGAATGGCAGAAGACTGCGCGGTTGATTGGGTGAGTTGCTAAGCTTTCTACACTCCTTGTTGACATGGCTGTGCGCATGAATGTCTGCAATGACTCGCGCAAGGCCAACATGTGTCTTGCCTGGCGTACGATGTTAGAACGTCCCTTGTCCATAAGTGTACAACAACGTGCGACTGCAAGCTTGTGCCTGCTCGTGTGATGAACTCAACAACCTGTGCTCTGCATTCGTCAAACTGCGACAGTTCATTGTTACAGAGGCGTTTAGTGTATGCTGCTCACTGTCGCAGGGCAGAGAAGAAAAGCGTTCTAACAGCCATTAGTCTGATGACACACTGCACCAAAAGCAAACCCATGAGCAGTTCATGTTTGTGGACACACATGCAAAGTACGTGTTTGAGGGCTGCTGCCAAAACAATACATGGCCTCTTTGCCACGGGCTTTCTAAGCAGGCATATGCATGGCCACCACTTGCAGCTGCAGCACAAATAGCCGGAAAGCAATTGGCCGTCCATGCATGCGTGGCGCCCGCATGTGCCACAGGCCCAGCCGGACGTCCATCCGCCAAGCACACGTCAGTGCGCCTGGCGCCCCCTCAGCTGCAGGCGCATGCCCCGCCAGCAGCCGCATCGCCAGCCGCGCCCGCTGTCGGCGTGAGCGCCGCGGCAGCATCAGCGGAGGCGCTCGGAGCAGCGGCGTCCGCAGCCGCGGCGTCTGGATTAGCCGCTGGAGGGGCGGGCTGCAGCGGCCCGGGGCGCAGGCCATCCCGCTCGCGCGTCTCCTGGATGAGCTGCAAGTAGTCTGCGCGCGAGGTGGGCGGCGCGCAGGTGTGAATACACTAGGGTCAGGCACACGGTTGTGCCCTAACCTAATTGTGAGATGTGGCTACAGAAGAAGTGTGGCTCGGTGTCCGGGCTCCCGCATGACAGGTGCGCTTTGGTGCCGAAGGTGGCACACCATAAATCCCTACCCTACCATTACCTAACCGCTATGCTTAGTTGACGCCCGTGCAAAGCTGCCAACACCGTGCCCTGGTGGCGCCGTGTTTCCATGGACGCGCGTGTCAGCAAACGACCTGGCGCCTCCGCTTCACTGCCATGCGCACCCTTGGGCGGCTGCTCGAGGCCGTTGCTGCCGCCGCCGCCGCCGCCGGCGTCCCCGGCGCCGCCGCCGCTGCCGCCGCGCAGCGCCGCGGGGCCCAGCGCCGCCTGCGCCACGCGCCGGTCGCGGCGGCCGAGCCGCTGCACGATCTCCGGGTACGTGACGGCCTCGCCGGCGTCCAGCGCGCTCTGCACCGCCACGCGGAAGTCCCCGTAGCGCTGCTCCAGCTCCTGCGCGCGCATTAGGTAGGTTTAGGATAGGTTTAGCAGCGACCCGCACCATGACCCCAACCTGCGCAGGCGCTCGCTGCGGCTGTGCCGTGGCACTCGGCGCTCTCCCAACGGTCCAACTGTCCAACTCTGGCACAATTGCTTTCCGAGCCGCGCCCCGACCGAGCGCAGGCAGGCTCTGCGCTCGCAGGCACGTGCGCAGCTCCTCCCCTGGGGGGCGAGATCTTGCAAGGGAAGCGAGCCCTGCTGACCGGCGGGGAGCGACTTCAAGCGCCGCCGCGACGACGCAGGGCACCAGGCCCAGCCCTCGCCCGCCAGGGTAGGGCAGGGTACTTTCACGCGCGCACCGGGCGCCGGCCGAGCGTGGGCAGGCCGAATGCGCGCAGGCGCTCGCGCAGGTCGCGCTCCTTCAGCAGGCTCATCGCCAGCTTGGGCGGCACCGCCAGCGCGCAGCGGCCCGCGCCGCGCCGGCCGCCGCCGCCGCAGGCGCCGCCCGGCCCGCCGCCCGGCGCGCGCGCGCGGCCCGGCCCGGCGGCGTGCGCGCCCTCGCCGTCCCGCTTCAGGCACCTGCGCGCGCGCGCGGCCGCCCGTCGGCGGAGCGGAACGGGGGGCGACGCGTGTGAGGGCGTGTCCCGAGACACCCGCGACAGGTGACGTGACAGTCAGCACCGCTCCAGGCGTATACGCATTGCACAGCCTATAGGGTAGGGTTAGGGTAGGTAGGGCGCACGAGTCCAGGTGGGTGTTCAGGAAGCTCTCGCGCAGCGACAGGCTGCAGATGGGGCACTGCACGTAGCCGCCCGCCGCGCCCGGCCGCGCGCCGCGCGCCGGCGCGGCGCGCTGGCCGTTGGCCGGGTGCAGGACGCCCTCGCAGGCAGCGCCGTCCTGGCTGGCCCGACCCCCGCGCCGAGCGCGCTTGGGCGGCGACCTTACGCGCGCATCGCATCGGGGAATCAGGCGAATCCCTGCTGCTCAGTGGACAACGAGGCGCCCAAAAGGCGCCCAAAACAGACGCCGCCCTGCGTGTGCAACGGCGCCTGCCAGGCTGGCTCCAGCCACACTTGTCAACACGAGAAAAACTCCTCCGGTTGCGCCCTCTAAGCGTCGTCAAACACCTAAGCAGATGTCACATCTGAACCACAAGCAACACCTTACCGCGGAGACTGACAGTACAGGCTTTGGCGTGGCAGGAAGCAGCGAGCTGGATCAGCAACCACAACAAACCGCTGCTTCGCTGGAAGCCCCTGCGACGCACCCGCTGGGCGTTGGCGAGGGGCTGAAGTCGGGGTCGCGCGCCGGGCGCTTGCGCGCCCGCCGCCCGCCACTGCCGCCGCCGCCATCGCCACCCCCGCCGCCGCCGCTGCCGTCTCCGCAGCCGCCGCCGCTGCGCCGGCCGCCGGCGCACGCCGGCGCGGGCGACAGCGGAGCCGCCTGCGTCAGATCCACCACCTCGTGCTCTGCGTCCGCCTCCTCCCCCGCTGCGCCCCCCGCCGCCGCCGCCTGGCTGCCCGCCGCGCCGCGCTGCCGCCCGGCGCGGCGCGCGCGGCCCGGCGGCCCGGCGTCGCAGGCGCCCGGGGACGAGGCGGGCGCGGCGGCGCCGCCGGCGGCCTCGGCCGCCATCCGCAGCAGCGCCGGCCGGCACGCGCGCAGCGCTGCGACCAGGTCGCGCAGCGCCTGGCGCGCGCCCGGCCACGCGCGTCAGCCCGCCGCGGGGCGCGGAGGCCTCACGCTGCAGGCGCCTCTGAGCACACGTGCCAGCAGGCGCAGGGCGGGCGTGGCTGCTTGCTCTGGGGCAGAGGGCAGCAGGCTCGGTGCTCCGGCGCTCACGCAAGCGAGAAAGTGGGCGGGACGCGGGGGGGGCGCGCCAGGTTGGCGCGCAGCGCGTGCTCGGCGGCGGGCTTGCGGCACAGCGGGCAGCGCGCGGCGCCCGACTGCTCCTGGAACCGCAGGCTGCTGCGGATGCACGCCGAGCAGACTGCGCGCCGCGCCGCGCCGCGCCTCGGGCGGCGCGCCGAGAGCCGCTTGCGCCGGGCCTGCCTGCGCAGGTCACGCGCTGGCAGAGCGGGGCGGGGGCGCACAGCTGTGGCCGCACTCCAGCAGCAGCGGCATCCCCTGGAAGAAGTAGTGGCAGATGGAGCACTGCGCCAGGCTGTCCAGCGCGCACAGCTGCCTGCGCCCGGGGCAGCCCGGCGGGTAGTCGGGCTCCTCCGGCTGTGACATCGCGGACGCATGCGCACCATCACCACCGCGCCGCGCCAGACGCCATCGCAGCCAGACGGGTTGTCCCGGCCAAAGCGCTTCCTGCGATTGAGTCCTGTCCAAGGCCTTCTTTGTTCGAGCAGGTTTCGCACTGCAGAACGCGCTGCCCAGGCTTTAAAGCCTGCCACCAGGAGAAATCTAGAGGGCAAATTTAGGGGTGCTGCGCAACACCAAATCCTGCATCTCGAGTCCAGACCTATTGCTGAAACGGTCAGGCGAGGCTGGGAAGGCACGCTCTGTTGCAGCGCTCAGAGTCAGCATGTCGGGCGCAGTCTCGCAGTCGAAAGTTGTCTTTGGGACGCTCATAGCCTTCCCCCTCGCCTTTTTGGCGTTTGAGGTTGAACACCAGGTGCGCTTCGGCTGTGTACCAACCTGCCGCCGCGGGCTCAGTCTGTGCAGGTTTGCCTTTGCAGCCGGCTGACGCGCCCCTGCCACACGCCCTCCAATCAGGTCTGCGAGTACCTCGGGCTGGCGAAGCACGAGCCCACCTTGGAGGGCAAGTGGAAGGAGGCCGAGAAGATCAGGCTGCTAAACATGGTGCGCGCGAGGGGGCCCGCAGAGCCATGGCTCTGTGGCGCGCACTGTCGGTTGCAGCGGCTGGTGACGCGTGCTCCGTGAGGCCTGGCCGGCCTGACGCATGTGCCGGGCCCCGTGCCTGCGGGTGGCCCGCCCTGCTGTGCTGACCAGCGGCTGGCGTGCGAGCGGGAGCGCGGGGGAGCGCCCGGCCTGCTGTGCTGACCAGGGGCCTGCCGTGCTGACCAGCGGGCAGGCGTGTGTGCCAGCCGTGTAGAGGACGACGGCGGCACTGTGCTGGCCTCTGCATGTCACGCCACTTAGGATAGAGGTGCATGCAGTGCACCGTGGTCAGGTGTAGTGTGCGCGTGCAGGAGCGCGAGGGCGCGCCGGACGAGCCCATCCTCATGAACCCCTTTCGCCGCGGGCTGCCGGCGAGCGTGCGCAACGCGGAGCAGCTGGCAGAGTACGGCACAAAGTAGCCGGGGGCGGCCGCTGTGCGCGGAGTGCGGGCGCGCGAGCGGGCAGCAGCGGGCCGCGCAGCGTCGCTGTACAGCGACACAGCGCGCTCGGCCGGCGCAGGCGCGGCCGCTGCGGAGCGTGGCGGCGCTGGGCGCAAGCTGACAGAGTGGGCGTGATGCTGCGCCTGTTAATATAGCTGTACTGGCCATGCTCGTGCTCAATAGTGCCGGACTGTTGGAGGCCAAAGCCGATCTGTGCATTGCTTGTGCAGGACGAGCAGGCTTGCGCCTTTGCGCCCGTCGCAGACCCTGTGCAGGTGACGACGGGAACACGGGCCAGCACTCAGCGTTGGGTTCGCGAAGCGTGTGAGCGTGCGCAGAGGGGCGCGGCCAGCATGGAGCAGCGAAAGCAGTTGCACCGTCACCCAGTCGCACCTCACACCTCTGCTTCACAAGCTATGCGCACACCTGCCGAGCTCCCTCAACCACTCTCCCACAGACGGCGGGCCTGAGGTGGCTTGCCATGCGCGCGTGCGCAAGGCAAGAGCCTGCCCCATGCCGCAGCCGCCGACCGCTCACCGCTGCTCACAGCGGATTCAGCTCACAACAGCATTAGCTAACAAGCCAAAGTAGCGCCTCACTGCAAATGATCCGCGGCAGAGGACCGCAGACCGGCGCGCACCCCGCCAAGGCAACCGCCAACAAAAGGCGTGCCTCCCCCGACACCCGCCCCGCCCCCGCTCCTGACTTTTAAACACGCTGGCAGTGCCACCCTTCTGGCTGCGCCTCCTGGTTCGCGCTGGTGCCGAGGAAAGCGACAAGCGACAGCTGCCTGACGCATCGCTTGAAAGGCCAAAAACTCTTGGGAAGGCAGAAGAATGAATTTAGTGCAGGCAACGTCATCTCTGCAGGCGGAAATTGGCATCCCCCCGTGTCCCCCCACCCCCACCCCGCCCCGGCGCTGCTTGCACTGCGCGTTTGTGCCACCGCCGACATAGGCTCTTTAGTACCAAATGACGCCAGACATGCCCTGCGGCATGCGCTGCAGCGCCCATAGCTCATATGCATGCGCCTGCCACGTCAACACCGTGGCACGCCGCCAACATGACCCCCACGCGCAGTAGTCTCTGTGCAGATAAAGCAAGCATGTCCAGTTTCCATCCTGCCAGTCAGCCGGCAATAGGCACACGGACGCCGCAGGGGTCTCCAGCGCAGCGCTGCCACCGACCACACGCCGCATAGCTCAACCCGAGACACACCCACTCCGACTGATGCGGCAAAAGGCGCTCGCGTCACACGCGTCGCTCTACCCCGCCGGCCCCGTTCTTTTCAACCAAGCCCATCCCAGCCCGAACCTCACGACGCACTCACCATAGCTCAGGACATGTTTTCAGCGAGAGCAACCTGCATGCAACGCGCATGCACAGGGAACCGTCAGGCTCCTGTCACGGCGAGCGGCGCTCGCGGCGCATGCGCGGAGGCGGCGGCGGCTCGCGCGGCGGCGGCGGCGCGGCAGCCGAGCGCGCCGCGTCGGGGAATGCATGGTCCGGCGGGTAGTCCTTGTGGTCGAACTTGCACGACGCGGCGAACTTGCATGCGCCGGTGCGCTCGTAGAATGAGCACGGCGCCTCGCCCGGCCGCATGGGCAGGCCTGCGCGGTTCAGCGCGACCGCAAAGCGCGGTGGGTGGTCGAACTTGCACGCCTCGCGGTACCGGCACGTGCCCACCTTCTGGTAGTAGTCGCACACGGGCGCGCCCGGGCGCTGCGGGAAGCACGCCGCCGGCGCCGCGCCGGCGCCGGCGCCAAGGCCGCCCGCCTCCGCGCCCGGCAGCGGCGACAGCGGCCCAGCCGGGTACGCTGCAATGCCGTTCGCGCAGCCATCGAGCAGGCCTGCCCTGCAAAGCGGCGGCGAGCGCGGTGACTGCGCGCCGAAGCCGCCGGTGCCGCCGCCGCCGCCGCCGCCGCCGAGCACGCCGCCGCTCTGCGCGCTGCCGGGGCCGCTGCTGGGCGCCGCGCCGTCCGCGCCGCGCTCCCAGGCTGGCGGCGCCAGCTTGGCGGGCGGCGAGGCAGCCGGGCCCGTCACAAATCCGAGCTCGGCGCCGAGCGCGGAGCCGAGCAGCATGTAGGAGTCAACGTCCATGTCGGCTTCGCACAGCGTCGCAAACGGAGGGCGCCCCAGGTCGCTGGCGCCGGCGCCATGGGCGCCGCCGACGGCGGCGGGACCCGAGCCATAGCGCGCAAGCCGGCTGCCGGCGCCGCCCGGCGAGGGCCGCGGTGGCGGCGGCGGCGGGCCGCCGAACGCGGACGCCGGCACCGCGTCGCCGCCGCCGGGGCGGCCGGCGCCGGGCGCCGCGTCGAACAGGCGCGTCAGCAGCGCGGCCGCGCTGGGCGCCATGTCAACCGCGAACGGTGCGGAGTGCCGGCCGGAGATGTGGCCGCGCTCGCTGCCGCCGCGCGTCAGCGTGTACACGCCCGGGCTCAGGCTGGCGCCCGGGCCGAGCGGGCGCGGCCCCACCGGAGACCCCAACCCTAGACCCAGGCCGCCGACGGGCCCCGCCGACCAGGGCCGCCCGCCCCAGCCGCCGGGCGGCGCGCTCGGCGCGTTGCTGCGCCCGAGCGGCGTGCTGGGGCCGCGGCCGCCGCCGGCGCTGCCGCCGCCGCCGCCGCCACGCGCGCCGTGCGGGCTGCCCGGCAGGCTGGAGAAGTGCAGGTCTGCGTAGCCGCCTTTGCCCAGGACGCCGGCGCCCGCATGGTGGGTCGCCCCAGCGGCGGGCCCGCCGGGCGCGGGCGGCCAGGTGCAGAGCAGGTCGTAGGGCGCCGGCGCGCAGCTGTCGTGCGTGCTGGTGCGCGAGCCGCCGCTGGTGCGCGAGCCGCCGCTGCCGGATGCCGCGCAGTCGCGCAGCTCCCTGCCGCCGCCGCCCGCCAGCCGCAGCGCGGGCACGTTCATGGCCGGGCAGCCCAGCCAGTCGGACCGCCCGTCGGCCTGCTCGCCAAGCTCCAGCTCGCCCTCGCGCTCCCCGCACGGCTGCCCGCCCGGCTGCTGCGTGCCAGGCTGACTGGCGGCCAGCTCATGCGCATGCGTGTCAGCGCCCGGGCCGGCCTGCCCATTGGCTGTCGCCGCGGGCAGCCAATCGGACGGCGCCCGGCGCTCATACTCGCTCTCCAGCGCCGCCTCCGCGGCGCCGCTGCCGCTCGGGCCGTTCGCAGTGCCAGGCACCTCCCGGCCGCCGGCGTCCTGCTGCGCCGCGCTCGCGTGCTCGCCGGCGTCGAGCACCTGCTGCAAGCGGCCCGGGCTCGGCCCGACCGCCGCCAATACGGGAGCAGGCGCCGGCGCTGCGGCGGGCGCCTCCTGGAGGGGCGCCCCGCGCGGCGACTCTGCCTGCTGTCCGGGCAGCGGCGGCGGCGGCAGCGGCCCTGGTGCAGGGTCCAGGCTCGCGGGCGGAGCGGCGCCGCCCTGCTGGGCACTGCCACCGGCGACCGACGGTGCGCCCGCGGCGGCGGCCCCGTCATCCGGGCGGCCGCCGGGAGCGGAGGCGGCCGCGGCCGCAGCAGGCGCGTCCGCTGCCCCCGCCGCCGGCTCCGCGCCCGGGCCGGCGCTGCCGCCGCCGCTGCCGTTCTCGCTGCTGGCGCCGGCGCCCGACGCGGCCGCGTGCGGCGCCGCCGGCGCGGGCGGCGGCGGCTCCTCGGGGTCGGGGTCCGGGCTCGACGGGATGGGGTCGAGCGCCCCGGGCCCGCGGCCGCTGCCGCGCGAGCCCTGCGTCCCGCTGCTGCGCGAGGCGGGCCAGCCGCTGCTGCTGCTGGCCGCCGCGCTGCTGGTGCTGCCGCTCGCGGTGGAGCCGCCCTGCGAGCTGCCGCCTGCGCCGGGGGCGCACACGGGTCGGCGCAACGTTCGTTGAAGAGCTTGCTGCTTGATAAGCTGGTTCTGTTGGGCGCGCTGCCATTCACGCACACAGGGCTGCTTCCTCACGCCGCGCGCCTGCACAGCCACGCGTTTCGTTCGCGCATCCTCCCCGCTCATGCAGCACACGCAGGGGCCGCTGCCTCGCGCGGGCGCGGGCCGCTTGGACATATACCGAACAGCAGGCGCACCAGAGGGCGGCCCGTCCAGCGGCAGTGCCTCGGCCGGCAGCGACGCAGGCGGCGCTGACCGCGCGCGGTCGGACTCGCGCTCCAGGATCGCCGTCAGCGCCGGCTTGGGCGCCGCGCCGGGCGCCGGCGACGACTGCGTGCGCGCGCGCTCCTCGGCCTGCACGCGCGCGCGTCGGGCTCGTGGCTGCCCGCAAGCCCTACAGCCCCGCCCATGCCGCGCCTGCGGCCTCTGAGACGGTTGCCCGGTCCCTGGCTCACAACCTGCAATTAACAAGCCTACTCGGTAGCCAGCCTACCCAGCAGTCGCGACGGCCATGATGCAACCGAGCGCCGCTGTAGCCAGGCGCACACATGCGCTGCGCAAGGGCGACAGGCCCATAATAGGGCGTCCTTGGAGGGATGTGTGACCAAGCACATAGAAAATCCTATTGGACAGCCTGGCGGACGTCCAATGCCCCCGGAGTACCAGTTCCGTCTCGGCAGGCCACGGATGGCGTGCCGAAGGCCCTGCAGTTTGGCGGCATGCACAGCCGCGCCCACAGGCGCCTGTGGCCAGGCTTTCCTCGTAACCAGGGGTCTCTGCCGCTCGACACCCTCCGGGCCGTGCGCCGCACCAGCGGCGGCGTCGGCGCGGGCCGGTGCCGCGCGCCGAGCGCGTCGCGCTCCGCGGCGCGCGCGGCCGCGCCGGCCGGCGTCTGGAACGGGAACTCGGCGGCCGCGGGCGGGAAGAAGCGCGCTAGGCCCGGCTCGCGCGCGCAGTGCCGCAGCGCGAAGCAGAACGTGGTCAGCATCAGCCGCGGGAAGCGCTCCTTGAAGTACCTGCGGGCGCGCGGCCGCGCTGAGCCGCGCGGCTCGAGCGGCGCGACGTCCCATCCGCGACCCGCACACTGCCTCGGCGCAGCCGTGTCTTGGCTCATGAACCTGCCCAGAGGGCGCCAACGCAGCGTCCGGCGCTCCGCGCCAGGCCGCCAGGCCGCGCGCGCGCGCGGGGAAGGGTTCGGGGTTAGGGTTCGGGGGCGCACAGCAGGAAGCCGTCCGGCGGCGGCCCCAGGCGGGCCTGCAGTGGCTCGGGCAGCTCGCGCCAGTGGTTGTGCTTATTGCGGATGACGCGCAGCAGGTCGCGCAGGCTGCCCGCGCGGTAGCGCCGGTACCGCCCCAGGTTGCCCAGCAGCTCGGCGTCCAGCCGCGCCTGCGCGCGCGCGGGGTGCCGCGCTCGCACGCACGGCGCGCAGGCACACCGATCCGTGCTCGCGCCCGCGTCCGGCGTCCCGCACGCACCGCCGAGCCGCACATCCCCCTTGCACGTGCACATACAGGGAGACCTTCCGCTGCCCCGACCCAAGAGCGCCTTCCTCGCACGCGCTGCTCCATGCTGCTGAGCGCGTCGTCCGCCACACAGGAGCACACTCCTGGACCCCAAGGGGGCGGCCGCGCCGCGCCTGCCAATTGCGCCCGCCCAGCGCTTCCTCGCTCACCGCCTCCAGCGCGGCCAGCAGCGTCTGGTCCTCCTGCCGCGCGCGCCACATCTCCTCGAGCCTTCTACTCCTCCACCTCATGCATACCTGCCATCCAGAGGCAGGTAGAGGAATGAGGTGCACGCACCTCCGCCGCGTCCCCATACGAGCTGGCAGATGCCGCGCAAACATGCCAGAGCCAGCCCCCCGGGGCGCGGGCGGGGCGGGGCGGGGCCGGGGCGCGCGCCTCGCGGTCCTCGCACTCCATGCGGTCGGACAGCGCGACCAAGAAGGCGAGCTGGCGCTCGGGCGCCCAGAAGAACGGGTGCGCCATCGCGGCCGCCGCGCCCGGGCGCAGCTTAGGCGCCGCGGCCAGCATCGCGCGCACCAGGTGCTCAGCCTCCGGCAGGTGCGCGATGGCCTTCAGGCTGCAGCGCGCCTGCGCGCGCGCGCGGCCGGCCGTGGTCGGCCGCGGGCGCGGGCGCGGGGCGCCGTCCCGCGGCTGATTCTGCGTCGCGGCGCGCCTGGGCACGCGCCCTAAAACGCTGCAGAAGTGCTACCTAGAATGCTCAATTGAATTAGCGTCCCGCCCCTTGCAGAATGCCCGCTCGCACGCCAGCTCCGCGGCCACAGCTCAGCGTTGAAGCACTTGCCGCGCAGGTCCCGCTGCGCAGGGTCCAGGGTTTTGCGGGGTTAGAACCACAGGGATGCGCGCAGCGGGGCCAGCCGCGCGCCTGCAGGATGTTGAAGTCGCGCTCGTACGACTCGCCGAACGCATGGCGGCCGCCGGAGAGGCAGTAGTGCGCCAGCAGGCCAAAGCTGAACACGTCGGTGCCGCGGCCCTGGCGCGCGTCGCCGCCGCTGCGGCTGATCAGCTGCTCCGGCGCCTGCCAGCCGCTGCTGCCGCCTGTGCGCGCGCGGCCGCCCCGCGTCAGCACGCGCGGCGCGACTCGCCGCCCGCCGCGTGTGCGGGCGCACGGCGGACATGCCTCTATGGCGACCACAGCGCCGACTGCTGCAGCTCAGCGGCTTGCGAGACAGATGTCACCAACTATCGCTCCATAACCGAGATAGAGCCCGCTGCAGCGGGCTGTCAGGACGGCCGGACACCGCTGAGAGTGCGCAGAGCAGCAGCAGCACAGGCTCTCATGAGAGGCAGCGCGGCGCCGGGGCGCAGCGGCTGCCCAGGGCGCAGCGGCCGCCCAGACGCACGGCGCTGGGCACGCACCGGGGCCCAGGCTCTCAAAGGAGGACTGGTCGGCGGCCATGCGGCGGCAGAGGCCCATGTCGGACAGCTTGGCGCGGCGGCCGGCGGTCAGCAGCACGTTCTGCGGCTTGATGTCGCGGTGCACGATGCCGCGCTCGTGCAGCGCCACCAGGCCGCGCCCGGCCTCGGTCACCACCTGCGCCCGGCGCGGGGCCACGAGCTGGCACTACAAAGACAAAGTGAAGATAGAGAAGATATGCGTGCCAGCATGGTGCTGTGGACATCCACAGCCGACGCCTTAACTGCGGACCCCTGCCCTTGACGAGTGCAATGGAGCCGCCTTCGCGACGTGAGGCTCACCCGGCTCAACAGCAGCATTGAGTGCTACATGTCACACGAGTGCCACAAGCTCCCTTTCACAGAAGAGGCCCATTCAAATCAAATAGTTGGTGCGGCACGCGCCTGCATGCAGAACGGCGTCGGCCGGCGCTGCTCGTCCACAAACTGCCGCCCGGCGTCCGGCGCGGCCATGAGGTCGTGCAGGCTCTGCCGGCAGCGCTCCAGCGCGAGGTACACGAACTCGGCGTCCTCCTCCATCGCGAAGCAGCGCACGATGTTGGGGTGCTCGTCGCTCAGGATAAGCGCGCCGATCTCCTTGTGCGCCAGCTCGTAGAACTGCGCGCGGGCGCCCGTGCGCGCGCGTGAGGTAGGGTAGGGTAGGGGGTAGGGTCGCGCGCCAGGGTGCAACTTGCGGCGCCTCAAGCCGGGCGCCCCTGGACCTGTGCCTCCCCGGAAACCCTTAGAGCAATGACCTAATCCTCCTGGCACAGCATGCTTTATCCAGGGCGGCAGTCATGGCCCACGCCACGCAAGGCGGCAGGCCTGCATCGCTCGCGCTCGGGTGGCAGCCAGCGCCCGGACGGCCAGGCCGCGCCTGGCGCAGCAGGCGCTTGACCGCAATCGGCCGCCCGTCCAGCGTGCCCTCGAACACGAGCGTGCCGCTGCTGCCGTAGCCCAGGATCTCGGGCCCGACCTCCATGCGGCCCACGCGGCACACGCCCGCGCGCCCGGTGTCCTCGCGCGTCTGCGCCGCGCCGGATGCGCTCAGGGCTGCCGTACCCTGGGGGTTTCCAGGGGCCCAACCCACGCCACCGCGCCGACTGCGCGAGGCGCTGCCGTACGCACCATGCTTGGCGCTGTCGTGCGCACCACATGGCTGCCATGCAGCCATGCCAGTGGTCACTGCATTGCTGCCAGGCAGCCATGCCAGTGCGGCCCTGCCATGCGGGGCCTAGGCTATGTGTGTATGATTGCAGTGACGCAGGCAGCTGCCAGCGCGGCGAAGCTCCCAGGCGTGACGAGCGCCTTTTCATGCGCCTGTGAGGCGCAAGCGACCACACGCCGTTCTAGACCGCTTCGCCAAGACGCTTCTACCCTGAGCTGCACGGTCGCGGCCGTGCGCGTGTGACCGAGACAGGCCGCGCGGGGCGCACGCGCACGGGGCGGTCACTGGGGCGTCGCGGCGGCGCGCGCGCAGCGGCTTCGATGGCCTGATCCGCATCCGCCGGCGTCCTGTGCGCGCCGGCCGGCGCCGCCGCTGCGCCGTTGCTCGCCACGCCGTTCCGCTCGTCCTGGCAGGCATGAGCCAATAAGGCGTCAGGGCGCGTCGTCGGTGCGGCCGCAACGTGGCGCTCCTCCGCGCAGCCCGGGCCACCGCGCGCGAGTGATCCCATGCGTTGGCGCAGCTGCAGCACGCTGAAAGCTTCATGGAAGGCTGCAGAGGTCAGTGGCCAGCCGCCACACTGCCAGGCACATGTCAAACCTCCAAGTCCACTCGGGCGAGCAACAGAGGTCATCAGCCAGCCACCACACTGCCAGACACATGCCAGAACCCTACGTCAGCGTGGGCGAGCGGCACCTTGCTGTGAACCACGCCGTTGCCGTTGACGGCGGCGAGCTGCAGCACGCCGTTCATGCGGCTGCTGGCGTGCACGCTGCGCGGCTTGCGCCGCCGCCCCTGCGCGCGCACGCCGCTCGCTCGGCGCCGGGCGCACACCGCGCTGGGCCCGCCGCGGAAGCAAGGAGCCCGAGCGCCACTCTAACTCTACCGTGATTGTACTGCTGCTCCGTTCGGCACCCCGTCACAGTTGCTCCAGCGCGTGGGACCCTTCGACGACGCCTCACGCTCAAGCCTGTTCCGCAACCCTTCCGCGGCCTTCCTGTCGGGCCCTCAAGAGCGCCGGGCGCACGCGCACACGGGATAGCACTGCGCTCGCTCCACGGCGCGCGTGCGCACCTTTCCGGCGGCCGGCGCGGCCGGCGGCTCGACCGGCACGTGCTCCACGCCGGAGCCGGTGTGGTCGCGGATCATGCTGGGCGGGGGCGCGCCGCCGGCGGCGCGCGAGTGCGCGCGCGCCTTGGCGCGCGCCGCCGCCGCGTCCTGCTGCGTGCCCGTGTACGCCAGGCGCATGGTCGTCACGCCGCCCGCGTGGTGCTGCATGGAGCCGATCACTGCGCGCGCCGCGCAGCGCCTCACACACCCTGGCCTGACCCCCAATGCGCGCATGGGCCGTCGCGTTGTCCGCACATGCGTCGAGCCCGGTGCACTCACGCCCATGCTGCGAGCTCATGTGAAGCAGTGCATGGCAGCCACGCATGCTGCAGCCTGGGTTTAATAAATGTCCAAGCGCATGTGTGAGACGTGGAGTATTGCAGGGCGTCCACACCACAGCAGTATGCTTGACGACAACTCTTGAGCACAGGTGAGAAGCAGCAGCAGCGCGGCGCCATCCACGGGCTCAGCAGGATCAATTGGATGTTTGGGCCCTCAGCGCGCCGCAGCGCTAGAGTCCAGAGCCGCAAGGCACCTCATCACCGCCGGCGCATGGCACCCCAGATCGCCGCGCCCTTCTTCAGCAGGCATCAACACCCCGTCCAACGCAAACCCCAGCTGCAGCCCGCCTGGTGCGCAGCGCGCGTCCGCAAGGCCCAGGGGCGCGCACCGCGGGGCTTATTGAGGTAGGTGTAGGCGGCGAGCCAGAGCACGGCCGTGCCGCCGACCAGCATGCCGATCAGGTAGCGCGCCAGCACCAGCGCCACTGCGGGCGCGTGCAGGGTTTTGTTCAGGGTTGCGGCCACGGCAGCACCGGCGCCACTGCAGCGAGGTTGTGTTCAAGGTTGGGGGCCACTGTGGCACCGGCGCCGCCGCAGCGCATACGCGCATGCCGCGCTCGCGCTGCCCGGCCGGCAGCCCGCCGCGCGCTCGTCGGAGCGGCCGCAGGGCGAGCAAGGGCTCGCAGCGGGCGGGGTCCCGCCCCCTGCTCTGCTTCAGCGCCGCACGCGACGTCAATGGGGCGCGGGCGCACGCAGCTTCAAGCAGAGCAGTGGAGCGACTCGCGCTGTTCAGGGCCCGGCGGCCGTTTGGCGGCGGCGCGCCCGCCCTGCCGGTCCAGCTCAACAGCTCAACCGGACTGGCACGGCTTTTGCTGTGCTGCTCGCCAGCCTGTGCAGCCGCTGCCGGGCAGCGGGCGCACGTTTCGCGCGCCAGGGCGGCGGCGGGGCTTCCACGTCGCCCGCGCCGGGCAGCGCCACGACCGGGTGCGCGCCCAACGGCGGGCAGCGCACGCCGCAGTCCAGCGGGACAAGCGGCCCCGCGGGCGGCCGCGGCACCAGCGCGCTCGCGGCCTTCTCCTGCGCCTGCGCGCGGCCGCCCAGTCACCCCAACGGCTTCGTTGCGGCCTGCCAGCAAGGCCTGTGGCCCAGTCTCGACAGATACCTGCTTAATGATCGTCATGCAAGCACCTCCCACAATGAGCCTGGGGCGGAGGCAGGCCGAAGAGGGGGCGGCGGGGCCGCCCAATCCCGCCCGAGCCCGCCCTGAGCCCGCAACCTCAAGCAGGACGGCGAGACGCGCGATAGCCTGCGCATGCTGAACAGCCACGCACGCCCCGGAGTACGCTCACGCATCTCGGTAGTGCACTGCTCGCCCGCCGGCAGCACATGGGACAAGCGCGGGGCCGCGCCTGCGTCCGCGCCGGCACGAGCGCCACGTCATCGCCGCCGCCGCCGTCGCGCCGCGGCGCCGCCACGGCGGCCATGGCCGCCGAGTGCGTGCCCGCCGCGGCCGGCAGCGCGAACAGGCTGGAGCCCAGCGACGCCACCACGACCTGCTCGCGCGGCCGCCCGCCGACCAGCCGCCGCAGCGCGCCGGGCAGCCAGGAGCCCGCCGACTTGAGCGCCCAGATCGCGATCTCGCCGCCGTCGGGCCCATACACCTCGGACGCGGGCGCGGTCAGCTGCGCGGTCCACACCAGCTCGCCCGTGTACGGGTGGCGCCGCTGCAGCGTGTTGTGCGGGCCCGCCAGGATGCCTGCGCGGCGCGGGCGCGCGCGGGTCACGGCGCGCGCGCCGGGGCGGGCGCCGGCCGCCCGTCACGTAGGACGGAGCTGGGCAGCGCGCTTGCGCAGCCTGCCTGCGCATGCAGGAGATGCTTTCCTGGCAGACTTGCTCGAGAGGCAGCGCTCAGCTCAGGGCGCGTGGGTGGCCCTAAGCCGAGTGCCTGCGGCAGGCCTGCACGGCACCGCGCAGGAGGATGCCCATCGCGTCGCGTCCACCCAACCCACGCGAGACTCCCCGCTGACCATAGGGTTAGGGTCCATATCCAAAACCGCAGCCAGCTGAACCCAGCCTTGCCCCGTCCTTGGACAAGTTCGTCAGCGGCGTGATCGCAGGCATCTTCCGAGGCATCACAGGCCCGCCGGCTGGGCCCTGAACGCAGCCGAGACGCGACGCGGCGCGGCGCGCACCGGCCTGCGGCGCCGCGGCGCCCGCCGCCGCCTCCAGCAGGGAGCCGGCGGCATCATCAACGGGCTCGGCGGCGGCGGCCATGGGCCGCATGCGCGAGTAGGTCACGTTCCAGACCGGGCGCCCGCCCGCATCCAGCACGTGCACCGTGTGGTCGCGCCGCCCGATGCGCAGCGGCGCGGCCACCTCGGCTGCGCGCCCCGGGTCAGGCTAGGGTTAGGGTAAGTACTGACAATGCGCATAAAAGTTTTTTTCTTTGATAGAAGTTCCGACGCTTGTCAACAGTCCATTTTTTAGACGATCTCCTCCGCAGCACATGGGGTGCCGGAGGCCGGGCGCACGCTCGGCGGTGTCAAACTGCGCCATCTCGCCGCCCGCGGCGGCCGCCGCGCGGATGAGCGCGCCGGAGGCGGGGTCGAGGTGGTACGTGAAATCCTCGTGGCTGCTCATCACGGTGCTGCCGTCCCGCAGCGCGACCTCCGGCCCCGCGCGCGCCAGGTCCTCCACGCGCGCCGCCAGCCGCTGCGCGCGTGTCCGACCCTGCTCAGGGTCCAGACCCTTGACAAGCGCCGTCATGTTGTGGCTCATCACGGTGCTGCCGTCGGTCAGCGCGACCTCCGGCCCCGCGCGCGCCAGGTCCTCCACGCGCGCCGCCAGCGGCTGCGCGCCCGCCATGCCCCATTTAGGTTTCCTGACCCTCGACGGGCCCCCGCGCCGGCGCCGTCTTCCATGTCTGCGATCGGCCGCCGCCGCGTCGGCCGCCGCCCAAGCGACGCCAGGCTCAAGGCAAGCGGGCCACGGCTGCCAGCCCCTGACGAGCGCCGCTGGCAGCGCCCTCCATGTCTGCAAACGACCGCCGCGGTGGTGTACCATCAGGCTACGGCAACACAGCTCGGCGCCACGGCGGCAGCCATCGCAGCCGCCCAGGTCCGCCAAGCCGCGGCCACGCCCTGCCTCCGCCTCGGGCCATGAACGCAGCCCGGGCCGGCCGGCCTGCCGGCGCCGCGGGCCGCACCTGCAGCCCGCGCTTGCGCGCCGCCGCGCCGCCGCCGCCGCCGCCGCCGCCGCCGCCGCCGCCGCCGGGCTCCGGCCCGTTCGCGTACGCATACAGCGCGCCATCCAAGCCCGGAAAGACGACGCCTAGGCCGGTGCCCAGGCTCGCGTGCGCATCGGGGTCCTCGCCGGCCGCCACCGGCGCGCCGGGCGCGGCCGGCACGCTGCGGATGAGCGGCTTGCCCGTGTCAAACGGCTCCGCCCAGAGCTCGGCGCCGGTCAGCGAGTCGAGCGCGATGAGCGTGCCGTCCAGCAGCGAGACCAGCAGCGCGCCGGGCAGGCTGCACGCGCGCGCGCGCCCCGGCCGCGTCAGACTGCTCGCGTCAGCGCCGCGGGCTGCTGCAGCGCTGCGAGGCAAGAGCACACCGAGCTCCTCCCCGCCACGAGGTGCACAGCGCGAGGCGGCGCCCGCGACTCGGCGCCGGCTGGCCAGGCCTGCGCCGCGGCGCGCTGGCCAGGCCGCGGCGCGCGCGGAGCGTCGGCAGGGCCGGGTGAGGCCCGGGGGGTGGGGGCCGGGCGGGAGCAGGCCGCCTCGCGCGCGCTGCCGCTGAGGTCCCTCACCGCGCTGTGGGCCTGCCTGCGTTGCCCCCTGTGCCGCACTGGACGCGAGCGCAAGCAGAGAGAGGGCGGTGTCAGGCACCCCCACAGCCTGGTGGCAGTACTCCTTGTACGCAAGCGCCCGGCGCTCGGAGCCACCGCAGCAGGCAGGGGACCGAGCAGGAGTAAAAAGCACTTTTGAGCGCTGCGGTGCACACAGAACTGTCGCTGCCGCTGAGCGCCAGCCCCGTAGGGCGGGGCGCGCAGTCCTGCCCAGAATGGACCCGCGCATCAGCGCCGTCCGCAAAACCCGACGCGGCGCAGATGTGGCCCATGTGCGGCGCCGCAGCCCCAACGCGAGGTGCGGCAGCGCGCGCGCACAGCACGATGGCTGCGGCTGCCACGGCCGGCTTTCGCCGGGGCGGCGTGGCGTAGGGCCCCGCGCCTTGCGACCGAGGCCGGGCCACCGCCAGGTGCAGGCGCGTTACGGGCCGCAGCCGCGCAGCGGGCCGCGGGTGCGGGGCTGCGCAGCGCGTCAGGCTGGGCGGGGCGGGCGCGCCGCCCGAGGCAGGCGCCGGGAGGCCTGCGGGGGAGCGAGGGGGCGCCCGGGCGCGCCTGTCCACCAGCGGCGGCGGCAAATAGTCCAGAGCCGCAGAGCCGGCGCGCGCGAGGTCGGCCTGCTGCGCAAGCACGGTCGCGGCGCCCGCGCCCGCGCCCGCCGCGCCGGCCACCCAGGCGAGAGCCCACAGCGCCGCCAGCGGCGCGGCCCACGCGGCCCTCATCGCGGCTCAGCGCCCGCCGCGCGCACGCATCCCCGGGCCAAGGACCTGCCCTTGTCCGACGCACGCAGCCCCCAGACAGCCCAGTCAGAACACCAAAAATAGGGGTCGTGCTGTGCAGCCCGGGCGCTCCTCCGCAGCGCGTCGATGATCGGTGTCTCCCCACTTCCCTAGTGCCCCACACTTTTGTTGGAGGTTAAACCCTGGCAAGCCCTGCTGCCTCTGTCGTAGTGGTTCTCCCATTGGTCGAGAGCGCTCGCTGGAGAGGCCGCTGGGTGCGGGCTGTAGCTGGGATTCTGGACGCTCGGGGCGCGCGACTATGGACGCCGGGGGGGGCGGGGGCGAGGTAGCCGTGCTGCTGGAGGCGAGCCGCACCGCGCCCAGCTTCGGCGTGAACGGCCGCGAGCTGGTGCTGCGTGCGGCGGCCAAGGCGGCGGCCCAGGCGCCCGCGCAGCTGCCTGCCGCGCGCGGGACTGCGCCGTCGGGGCACCTCGGCACACAAGAGGTCGGCGGCGGCGAGGGCGGCGCGGCGGTCGGCGCCGACGCCGCGCAGGCGCTGTGCGAGGCGGTGCCGGCCCGGGAGCGGCCCAGCGTCGCCTACATCAACCGCGCGGCCACGCCCCGCGTTTCCCGCCAGGCGCGCGCCGCGCCGCGCGGGCGCCCGCCAGCTTGGGGCGCCATGCTTGAGAGCGCACACGCTGGCCAACACAGGCCAGCACGCAGCCCGGCAGTGCCAGACCTCCGGCCTCGCGCCGGGCAGGCCGCTCTGGCCCGACACCGCGGCACTTTTGCCTGCAGCGAGCGCTGCCAGCGCCGCTGCAGACTGTCGCTGCCAGCAGCGCTGCGGGCGGCCGCTGTCGGCGGCAGCGCGCTGGCGGCCGCAGCCCGGGCGCTCGGTGGCCGCCGTGGCGGCTCACGCGCGCGCGCGCGCGCGCAGGCGCTGGCCAGCCGGCTGATGGGCGAGCAGCTGGCGGCGTGCCTGGCGGCCGCGGGCGCGGCGGCCGCGCCGGCGGCCGCGGCGGCCGCCGGGCCGCGCCTGTGGGCGCGCTGCCGCACCGCCGCGCTCGCGCAGGAGCTGGCCGCGTTTCGGCAGGCGGGCGGCCGGGCGGCCTACGCGCGCGCGGCCGCCGGCGCGCGCGCCTGCGCCTCCTTCCTGCCGCCCGAGCCGAAGGCGGACCCGGCGCGCGCCGGAGCGGCCGCGCCGGCGGGCGGCCACGGCGCGCGCCCGGCCGCAGACGCCGGGGGTGGCGCGGCGGCCGGGAGCAGAGCCTCGCCGGCCGGCATGCCGGCGGCCGCGGCCGCTTGCAGCGCGACTGCGGCCGGAGCTGCGAGGGAGGCGCGGGCGTGCGGGGACGAGCCGCCCAGGAAGCGGCCCAGGGCTGCGCCCGCGCTGCAGGGCGGCGCGGCGCCGCAGCAGGGCGAGCCCGGCGGCGCCGGGCGCGCGCTGCCTGCCGCAGGCGTGCTGCTGGACGCGGACATCGACTGGGACGCTGTGGGCGCCCCGGACGCTGGCTGTGTCTCTGGCGGCAGCGGGGACGACTCAGACGGCCCTCCGGCTGCTCATAAGGGGCAGTCCGCTGAGAGTGATGCGGGTGAGCCCGCAGGGCTCGACACGGCGGGCCCTGCGGGCGGCAGCAGCCCGGCCCGCAGCCCGCTGGCTCCCGAGGCCGCTCAGCAGCCCGCCAAGCCTATCGGCGCGCGTGATGCGGCTGCTCGCGCGCCGCGCACGCCCAGGCTGCGGTCGCGCGGGGGCGCCGACGTGCCGCTCGCGCCGGCCGCCTCGACGCCCGTCGGCGACCCGGCCGCCAGCATGCGCCTGGCGCGCAGCAGTGCGGCGGCGGGCGTGCCTGGCGGCGCCAGGGATGGCGGCGGCGCGTGCGCGCTGCTGAGCGACGGCGGGGGTTGCAAGGCTGACGCAGTGGGTGCGCAGGGCGGGCGGGAGCCGCTTGGCGACGGGTGCAGGGCGGACAGCGGAGATAGCGGGGCCGCGACTGGCGAGCCTGAAGCTGGGCCAGGTGCTTGCTTGGCTGCCCGCGGGCGCGCGCAGCAGCCGGAGCAGCCGCGGCAGCGAGCGGCGGCGCGCAGCGGGCGGGCGGGCCGGCGTGCAGAGGCCGGCGGGCGCGGCGGGGCGGGGCGCGCGGCGGCGGCGGGCGTGGATTGCGTGGCGGACGCGAGGGAGCAGGGGCCGGCAGCCGCGCAAGGACGGGCTGCGCCGGGCGCGCACCTGCCGGCCATCCGCGGCTTCGTCCGGGCGCTGCTGGACCCCCTGTACGAGGCCGGGGTGCGCGCCTGTCCGGGACCGGCGCTCACCAGCGCGTGCCGGCATGGCCTCGTCGCTCAGGGACCCAGCGCTCGCCCGTACACTGCAAGGAGCGGACCAAGCGTATACAGGGTCTGGCTGGCTCGGCTGCACACAAGTGTGTTGACACGCCCGCCGTCGGCCCACATCAGCCAACGGCCGGAGCGCGCGCTGCGCAGGTGGTGACGCGCGAGCAGTACAAGTTTGTGGCGGTGCGCGCCAGCGACAAGATCGCCCGCACGCACGCGGGCGCCGGCGACGTGGTCTTCCTGGTGCACGAGGCGGACAGCATCCGGCGGCTCGTGCAGCACTACATCCAGCACTCGGCGGCGGTGCAGGGCTGTGGCTGAGCCTGCTGCGGCCAGCGGGGCGGTGCTGTGCATGTACTCACTGTACATGTACAACATGTTCAGGACACAATGGGACCCTGTTTAGACAGGAGGTGTTACCATAGCTGTATTGTACAAGTTTGCTGGCAACCTTCAGGACCACTCCTGTTCGCACACAATGTAAAAGTCCAAGCCTAGACAGCGGCGCCTGGCTCGCACAAGCTGGGCTGGCGCCACTGGAAGCACCAGCAGGCGCCTATGCGCTGGAAGCACATCGGTTGCTGCCTGTACCTGGTGACCAGCCTTGCGTGCGAGCTTCTGTGCGCATCCAGTGAGCAGACAGCCGAGCAAGAGCTCCTTGACTGGATAGTAGCACAAGGCGGGCGGGTGCGGTGTCATCATGTTGGCATCATGGTGATACATACAATCTGCCTTCATCACTGCAAAGTCGCACAGTGCGAGTGCAGCTGCCTGCTCGCAGGCGGACGTGACCATTGGCACAAACGTGCGCGGCGTGCGCGGCGTCCTTGCTGCGGGCAGCGCCCAGCCTGGCGACGTCCTGGTCAAGGTGTGCGCAAAGAGCGCGGTGGAGCTCGCAGACTTCGAGGGCCTCACAGCCGCGGTGAGCGGCGCCGTGCTACCCCGAGCCCCTGAAGCATCTTCCCAGCTCCGCTGCGCAGGCCGACCGAGCTAGAGCGCGCTCGCGGACCATGCATTCACATGATCGAGTGAATGAGTTCCAACCGTGCATCAGCCAACTTTGGCTGCTTACGGGCGCAGGAGCAGGCGGTGGTCCTGCTGCAGCAGCAGCACCGCGACCCGGCCTGGAACCGCTCGCTGGGCGCGTACTGGCGGTCCCTGCCGCCGCGCGGCCGCGTCTACACCAAGGAGGCCTTCACGGACGCGCACCTGCGCCTGCTGCAGGACGCGGCGCTGGTGCGCGCTTACCGTAACCCTATGCCTACACTAACCATATGCTGGTGCTCGGCGCTCGCGCGCCGCGCGCACGGCGCGCGCCTGCCGCCGGGCGCGGCCGCCCAGCCGGCTCGGCTCGGCGCGGGGCCGCAGGCGGACTACGCGCGGCTGCACCGCACCTGGACGCGCGAGGTGCACGCGGGGCTGCAGGCGGCGCTGGCCGGCGCGCGCGTCCCGCTGCCGGACTTTGTGCACGCGGCGGCCCTGGTGCGGCGCGCGCGCGGCCGCTCGGCGAGACAGCCCGCCTGCTGTGACAAATAGCATGAGCTCGCCTGCGTGACCGTTGGCAGCTGGGGCAGGGCTGGGCATGCGACTGGTCGGCCCTGCGGCGAAGGCAGGCGCGTGCTGCAGGTGAGCGCCTACTCTTTCACGTTCCCGTCCATCCCCGGCGACGAGAGCTGGCCGGAGCTGCCGCGCCAGCCGGTACGCTGGCTGGTCCCAGTACTGGACTTGCTCAACCACGGCGCCGACCCGAACGTGGCCATCGAGCGTGCGCCGGGCGCGGCCGAGCGTGCGTTCTTCGCGCGCGCGCTGCGGCGCATCAGGTGCGCGGCCGTGCGGGGCGGCCGTCGGCCTCACCATGCGGCCACCTCACCCAATGGCTCGCAGCCCCTCCGGCTGTGGCACACAGGTGCATGGAAAAGGGAGGCGCGTGTATTCGCGCAGGCCGGGTGAGGAGCTGGTGCACAGGTACAACCACGCCGCATCGCGGCCCGACCGCTCGCTGCTGGATTACTTCTTTGTGGACGCCGACCACCCGCGGCCGCTGCTGTGCGCAATAGACCTGCCGGCCGGCGTGCCGTGGGGCGAGCCGCCTCCAGACGACGCGGCGCACGCACCCGCCAGGTGATGTGCTGATCAGAAAATGATTCTGCTGGCAGGGCGTCAGAGGCGAGCATGTGCGTTGCAGCGCGAGCTGGACATGTCTAGGCAGCTGGAACCCTTGCAGCAGTGCCATGTGCATGTACGCCCAAAGGACACAAAGTCCTGCCAGTGTATGGTGGAACCACCTGCAAGCTGCATTCATCTTGCATTCAAGCATGATGTAAATTGATCTTGCTCCGCTGGCAGCAAGCCAGCAAAGAGTGGATGTCAACATGCAGGGTGATGCCGAATCAGGGTGTGGCTGGCAGGTCTGGCAGCATGGTAACCGCGGATGAAGCGGCCCGGTTGGAAAACATTCTGGCAGGCTTCCCAACTTCGGAGGTCCAGGATCAGGCCCTTATGCAGGACATAGACTTGGGGCAACGTGAGCGCACAATTGTGCAGTTCCGGGTGCTGCGCAAGCGCGCTCTGCAACAGACTGCATCAGCAATAAGAACGGCCCTGTCTACCTGTGGCGGTGACGTAGCTGAGGAGCTGTGAGGCACTGTGCATGTCAGATTGTTGCAGATGCAAAGCATGACACCACGCAGCAAGTGCGCTTGTAAGATGCGAAGGATGCTGCTGCAAGCGCACGTGCGGTGGCACGGTGGCTCTAAGAGCGAGTGGGTGAGCGAGGCATGTCTACAGGCCGAGTTGAATCCTGCAAGAGCAGTTCATCAGAAGTCAGCAAAGCAGGCAGCAAGGCTGTTCAGAACACTGCCTTCCACTGCGGCAGCTACGCATGTCTGAAACAACTCAATATCAATGCGCCAACGCCCCATAAAGCCTCCACTAGCGATCAATGTAGCAGCTGTGCCATTCGGCCCTGACTCTATTTCAGATTATACAGCATTGGCTTGCTAAAGTCAAAGGGCGCCATCTGTTGAATGCGCATCACCTTTGCCCCCGCCTCACAAGCCCCTGGGTCCCGAGTGGCGCGCAGCCTTGGCCTCCTTGTCCTCCTGGATGCCGAACGCGCCGATCGTCACGGGCGCCAGGTCCTCGACCGCCGGCCCGTGCAGGCACTTGCCGTGCTTGTCAAAGTGGCTGCCGTGGCACGGGCAGTCTGCGCGCCACGCGAGCGCATGCGTGAGCATCTGCGGTCAACACGCGCTAGCAAGTGGGTGGCGTTTTCCAGCACAGCCTGGACCCTCCCCCTTACACAGGCACATGCATACACTGAGCGCGCAGCAGTGCCCTGCGGTGGCAGGAATTACAAACCGAGCTGCACATGCGCATGGCTGCATGCGTGGCCACTCAACACCATAGCAGCCCTATCTGCAGGCACTGCTGAGCACCAAAATTTGCATTTGCGCATGCTGTGCTCAGATGACCGCACATGACCGACTGTGCCCACGCACTGACCTGCATGCCCTGAGCCTGCAGTATCCGCTATCATGCTTTGACATCCGTTGACATCCTACGGTCAAGACGCTGGGGAGCGGGGCCGCACCGAACGTCCCGTCCAACGGGTTCCACTGCACGAGGCAGCCCAGGTGCGGGCAGGCGGCCGCGAAGACGTGCTCGGTGCCGTCCTCGTCCTTGTAGACGGCGACCTTGTCCTTGCCGGCCTGCTGCACCGCGCCCGTGCCGGGCGCCAGGTCCGCCGGCTTGTCCGAGCGCCCCGGCAGCACCACCTCCGTGAATGCCTGGCGCGGCAGAGCATCCCGGTAATCATGGGGTCGGCGTGCCCAGCAGAGCCCTGCGAGTGCAGGGGCCGTTGGGGTTCTCACACTGGCTCCCTGTCCCTGCCAACGTAATGCACGGCGCCACTTCCAAGCGGCAGCCCCAGCGGTTCTCACCATCTGCCCCAATAGGGGCTTGGCGCACATACCAATCAAGCTCTTCACGCCATGATGCTGCTTTGAAAACCAGATAGCAAGCTTGAAGCCAGCATGCCATGTATGTCATACCCCCGCAGCAGCATTCCCCAACAAGCTCCAAGGCAAGCCGTCCATCACTGCCTGCCGTTGCCCGTCAGCGTCATGCTTGGACAGCGGGGCATCTTTCAACCACATGGTATGGGCCATGTAAGCAGCATGGGGCCCTCAGTCAGTCACCTGTCCCGCATGATGTTCGGCCTGGCAGCGCTCGGCCGCTTTTACGTGCTGTTGGCAGCACTCAAAAGCCTCTTTTCTGTGACGGCGCACCTGAATAGTTGTCCTGCTGACCTCAACCAGCTGCGCAACTGTGTTCCTTGATGCTGTTGGCAGCCGGCTGGGGCTGTACACCTGCATTGCTTGCACAACAGTGGAAGTCAATATCGCCCACCACACCCTTCTGCTCTTGCTGAAGGCTGCCTGGCACCGCCAGCATGTAACTACACTCAAAATCTCACTACACATGCAGCCCGACGCCAGGCAAGCGGCAAGCACGCTCAACACAAATGCCGCATACGCTTGCTCAATAAGATGCACTGTTAAGTCCAGACATTGCAGGACAACACGTATTCCTGGACTGCATCACTATCGCGAAGCAGATCAATTTTTTCCGCACAGATGTGCATGAAGCGAAGGGAGCGCACGTCAGACCAGGGATGCTTGTTGCCCAGGATCTGCTGCGAGATGATGATGCCCGCGATTGTGCCGCCCGTCATGCCTGTGTGCACAGCGCTCTCTGGTTCCTGCTGTGGCTGGCACTGCAGCATGGGGTGTTACACATGGCCGAGTTTGTCACGTTGCCTGCACCCCAGCAGCGCTTCCACGCCCACCACCCACGCAGCCAGGACCCAGCATGCAGCACTGCGTGAACGAAATCGGAGGGCACGTATGAAAGCAGACGGCCGCAATTAGGCAGGAGGTGCCTCGAGCGGCGCGCACCCTGCCCGGAGTGGCCGGCCACGCAGTAGTAGGTGCCCTCGCTCTGCAGGTCGTTGCCGGGGTCCTGGCCGTACAGGCCAATCCGGTCCAGCGGCTTGTACACCTGCGGTCCCGCGCTCACTCATGTCGCAGCATGCCCTCACACCGCTGCAGGCGGGTGCTCTGATGCAGCTTGCTGCCATCCATTTTGTGCTCATGCATGCTGATGTCTCGCGTTGCTCACATACTTGTGTATGCGCAGGCACGCTGCATGCGGAAGTTACGCAGCGCACGCGATGGCCAGCACATGCAGGCCAGGCGCAGCAGCAGCGGACCTTTGCATGCAGAAATGACACGCAGGCCATCACTCTCAGCACAAGCTACGTGACTGTCACTGGCGACCATCCTCCTCCTGCCAGTACCATCAAATGAATCCTCATTGCCTCTGCCGATGCATGCGCGCGCCCCTTCCCTCTCGAAGGCCTGAGCGGTGTTCGGCGCACCATGCCGGACCACTCATAGACGCGCTTGCCGGCCTGCGGCCAGCGCTTGCGCGCCCACGACTCCAGCATCCCGAATCGGTCGTCGTACTCCTGCGGCTTGATGCCGCTGGAGTGGTCCGCGCCTGCCGCCAGCACAACACTTACTGAGACTGACACAAGACATGTATCTGACACCCAGCTGCACACGCATGACTCTTCTTCTTTGGCTCAAAGTAATCCAAGTAACGACAAATTTTCAGCGCCATAATAACAACTATATCAGTGCGTTGACGTCAGCATGGTGAAACATTGTCGCACCTGCAACAATCATGACTTCGCCGTACTCAGGGTGCTTCTCAGACCGGACGTACTGGTACGGACTGCACACCGCACAACACTGTTAACACTGAACCTGTGCCGGACATGCATACCTCAGCACTGCAGCTGAGCTGCCACAGCCACTTGTGCAAAGAAATATAAATTATTCTGAGATCGATCAGGATGCTGGGCAGGGTACTATGCCTTTGCCTCGCATCCTACTCCTCTCAGCACAGCAGTACGGTATCTCAAAGACAGGGAGTGCCTCTTCATCTCCACGGCCGAGTCTAATAGTCAGATGTCCGATAGTCAGACGGTCAACGACACGTCAGAGAACATGCAGTGAAGGAGCAGCGGCAGCAAGGCACTCACATGTCCGTGCTCCAGTACTGGGCGTCGGACTTGAAGGCGCCCTGCAACAGCCGCGCCCCCAGACATCGCTCAGCGCACACTTGACTACAGGCTGCACAACCGCACAGGTACACATGTGGGCCGCAAGCCCGCATACTGCCGAGCACTACTCACCACATCTTACTCTTTGCCTGTTATCACGACACCCAAATAAGACCCAGCACAACAGGCACACCAGCACAGCAAGTGCCAGCATGTCATCTCACCCACTATTTACCTCAGGCGCGCACGGGCGGACCTCCGGCATCTGCAGCCCGACGACGTAGGCGCGGTTCGGGTTAAGCCGCGCGTGGATGGTCATGTTGTGGTGGATGGGCGGGTTGGTTGCCATGACCACGTTTGGCGCGGTCACCACGAATCCGTCGCGCGTCCGCACCTGCCGCAAGCGGTGCAACAAAATAACACATCACGGCAGCGACTTACTGCGCTCCCATCGCCGCAGTGCACGTACGGCGCAACGTGTGCGGCGCGCATGCTCGCATGGTGCGCTTCTGATCAGCAGGATGGAGTGGCAGACATATGGCCCCGCCGTGAGGCCTTCTACAGACATCCGTGCGCTTCAGCGTGCGCAAGGCAGGGTGCTATGCTCTCCACTGCCGCACACAGTAGACCTGGCTGCTTGGCACTGGTTAGTACCACTTCGTAGCAAAGCTGGTTGCAGTAACAACGGGCCAGAGGCGCCGCACGGGCGCGCACCTCCAGGCCCTTCATCTCACGCACGCGCGTCTCCTCAAAAATGCGCCCGCCGTGCTTTGTGATCGCCTCGGCCAGGCCGTCCAGGTACTTCAGGGCGTGGAAGTTCCTGTGCGGCAATGCAGCGCACTTGCAGGTTTGCACATGCGCGGAGGAACAACAGTTGCACGCGAGCCACCCTACCTGCCGATAATAGCATGTAGCTGTAAGTGATTGCAAACGCAGACATATTTGCAAAGCCATGCGGGCGGCCAGCACCCGCAGCTTCCTTGGGTTCTATATCAAAAACTGTGAGCCTCAAAATGTCACATTGCTTGCCACAAGAGCGGTGGCCGCGTCATCTGTGTGTGCATGTCTCTGCCACTAATTTTTTAGGTGGCAAGCGGGGCCCGCACGCGCAGCGCGGGAAGAGCAGCGCCTCGCCAATCAGGCCGGCCGCTGGGTCGTTCTCCAGGTTCACCTGCATCCGCGCACGCACGTGCGGTGTACATGTTTCCGTCCAGGCACCAGAAACGGCGACACCTCCGCGCATGCTGTGATGCCTGTCCCCATGAGCGGTCCTGGCAGGTGTCGAAAGAGAAGCAGAGCAAAAAGGTATAAAATATGCCAGTGGTCAAACTCAGGAAGTGATGCATGAGAACACCCTCATCACCAGATAGCGCTCATGCCAGGGCAATAATGTGCACAGCACCACACTCTGCGATTAAAACAGGACCTGCTAGCGGGGGCGGACCTTGCGGACGTCGGTGAGCCCCGCGCGCACGGCTGCGGCATGCTCCTTGTCCAGCCTCTCCGCCACCTCCGGCTCCGCCTGCTCCCCCAACAACTGGTCGTTGGCTGGTCACCTAGCTGCGTTGCTGCCCTCACTTGCGAGTTTGAACATGCGCGCTGCCCAAAACGTGTCAGACTTTGCATTACAGAGTCACAAACGGGGCATGGCAGCGTCCATCTGCTCACATGCGGCGCGCAGAGTCCGCAGCAAAGCAGCAGCAGCAGCAGATCACAAAGCGAAGATGAGCGATGCAGGCGAGCTGCGCAACACGGCCGCTAGGCAACCACAAGCGCATGTCCCTGGAAGAATCATCAAGTTTTGAGTGACAGGCAGGAGTGTCTGCTCGCATGCACACGGCCTGCGTGTCGCGAGCAGCACCGTGTGCGGGAAGAGGTAGCCGTCCACGTACTGGAACTCGCAGTCAATGCCCTCCTCCTCCACAGTCTGCCCCGCAGCTCGTGATCGCTGAGTTGCACATCCGTGCATTCGCTCTTGCCGCAGCTGCGACCCTCAGCGGCCGCATACCTTTGCCACCCAGTCGATGGACTGCCGGTGGCTCTCAGCCAGAACCTTTGCTGTCTCCAGGTTCCACTCCTGCGCGCGCGGCGAGCGCGTGCAGCCCTGCTCTGCGCGCTTGAGCGAGGCCACAGGACTTGCACGGCACCTGCTCCTGCTTGTGGTAGTAGTCGTCGTTCCACAGCATCAGGTGGCCGGCTGTCCGGCCGGTCTGGCTGGCGCCCCGCGCGCGCGCCTCCAACACCACCACGTTCTTGCCTGCGCAGAACCCAGGTGTTCGCCGTTATATCACCTTACACAGCTCATACATCTGAAAGCGACAGTAAGCAGATGTGGTACAGTGGCATATGTACCACAGTTGTACACACGTGTCCTTGCAGAGGACCTTGTTACGCGTGCGCATTTCGGCCATGCGCACCCGCCTTCACCAAGTTGTACGCAATCGACAACCCAGATATGCCCGCTCCGATGACGCAGACGTCGGCCGACAGGTTCTCCTGGAGCTTTGGGTACTTGGCGTGCTGCACACAACACAGGATGGTGTGTCGCCATGCGCATTGCAGCAGGATGCTCTTGCTCACTGGTCAGCTTTGGGCACTCTGGCGCGCACAGAACTTGATGCAGTAACCAACAAAGAGACAGCGCAATGCCCTGGCATAAACAAGATAGCGGCTTGTAAAAGGCGATGCATGCTGACAATAGACTGGCGCATGCTCCTTCGGCCCACCTGCTTCTCCTGATCCCATACGTTGCGCGCCAAGCCTGGCAACGCGCCATTGACAGATGCTGTGTTGCGTATGCCGCTGAACCGCCTGGGCTGCGGCGCAGACTTCATGTTCGCAGCCGACCTGAAGGGCACCACTGCCGCGCGCCGTAGGACAGCACTGCCGACCGCACCACGACAGGCCAGGCAACCGCTGGGCAGAGCAAGGGCCATCATCGCGACGCAGAGGGGGACATGCAAAACACAAACACCAACTTGGAAACGGCTCAAACCCTTCACCTAGGAGGCTGGGCCACGTTATGTCCAATTGTGCCTGTGACATGCCAGGACAACCAGTGATGCGCTGCAGCTTTCAGGTCCGTGGCCTGCCTCGACTGGCGCTTGCAGAGTGGTCGCCCGCGTGGCTGAGTGCAGGTGCAAGCTGACAGCTTGGGAGTGAAGCTGGGACTGAAGCTTACAGTTCCCTGTTGCAGCCACCTCGCGTGCACACTTACCAAGCTGTCCTCACGTGAGAACAGCAAAACATAGCTACCCCTCGGCGGCCACCTCGCGCGCGAGCTGCGTGAGCATCTGCGCGACCGCCTTGACGCGCTCCAGCGCGGCCGGGCGCTCGGCCGGCGCCAGGCGCGCGCCGAGCCGCGCGCCAAACTTGTCCGGGTGCCAGCGCATGAGCTCGGCGCGCACGCGCCGCCGTGCGGCCTCGGTGCCCTCCGCGCCGAACAGCACGACCGGCCGCGCCTCGGCCGGCGCCGCCGGCAGCCAGGGCACGTCCGCGGACGCGAGCGGCGCGCCGGCCGGCGCGGCCGCCAGCAGCGCCCAGCGCGCCTCGTATGCGGCGCGCCGCGCTCCCACGTCGCCCTGCCGGCCGCCGCGGCGCGTCAGCCGGGGCTGAGCTGTGCCGTGCACGGGCATGCGTGCGGGCGCTACAAAGCATATCAACCAGGCATGCTGATGTGCACATCCCGCCTCTGTCAGCCGCACCATCTCAGCACAGGTCCCCTGGCAGCGCATGAACCTCTGGAATGACAGAGGCAGAGCCCAGGCCTGCTCGGCAGGAGGTGCCGCGGTCGGACCGGGGCCCGCGCCTGGAGCACCGCGCGCCGCCAGGCCGCGTCGCGCGCGCGCTCCTCGTCCAGGATGCGCGCGGAGCGGGCGGCCGCGTCCGCGGCCGCGGCCTCCGCGCGCGCGCGCGCGCTGCGCGCACAGCAGCTGCGTGAGCAGGGCCTCACCGGCATGCCGCACAAGCAGCCTAGGCACGATCCGAGCGGCCCGCCTGTGACAGCACTCTGCCGCTTCTGTGCGCGCATGCCATCAACAAACATTCCGACTTGAGACCCATGCTGAGAACCTCGTGCACTTGCGACCCGCTCCTATTGTAGGAGGCGTTGCAGGACGTATGATCAGGCACCGAATACGCGGCCAGGAGGAGCGGGTTAGGAGCAGCAGTAGTGCAGACCCCGCGGAAGGCGGCATGATGCTGGGTGGGGACCTGATGAGGCCTGCCAGGATGCTGTTACGGGCAGCTCCAGGACCACGCAGTGCTGCCACATCCGGGCACTCCTGCAGGCAGGGGCAGCCGCGCGGGCCGCCAGCACGCCCAGTGAGCATGGCGCGCTGCAACGCGGCGCATCACCTGCCGTCTCGCGCGCGCGCGGCCGCATCCGCTGCGCCCCACACGTCCCGCGCCGCCGCGCTTGGACCGGCCGCGGCGGCGGCCGCGGCCTGCCGGCGCTGCATCTCCTCCCACAGGCGCCGCGCGTAGGCGTCTGCATCCTCCGGCTCCGGCGGGCCGCCGCCGCGCGCCGCGTCCCAGCCGCCGCCAAAGCTGCACGGGAGCGTGGGCGCTCGGACGGCGCCAGGCGATGCTGACAATTGCACTGCCAGGGACTGTTGACTGTGAGAACGTGCGCGGCTGACCTGACACCAGTCGCTCATGCTGCAACATGCCCCTGCCTATGTGCAAGGCAAGCAGTGCGGCTGCACCCCGCCTGGCGGAGCTCTGATGCGTACAGCCCACCACCACAGGCGCAGGCAGCCAGGCAGGCCGCGAGCACAGCGCCGCGACAGGCCCCGGCGTACGTGCTCCAGGCGGCGTCGTCGTCGTCGCTGGCCCAGGCCTCGTCGCGCAGGCGCGCGCCCCAGTCGTGCGCCTCATCCGCCGACACCTCTGCCTCCTCACCTCCTGGAGTGCCGTCGCCTGCGGCACCCGCCTCCTCCCGCCTGCCGCGTGCGCGGCGGCTGGCGTTGGCTCCATCCGTGCGGGCGGGCGTTTTCGGGGTTGGGGGGGGGGGCGCACGCTGGCGAGCAGCCAGCATTCCCCGTTCTGCCTGTTGCAAGGGCCCTGGGTGCCTACAGTGCAAGTTCTGACCCTGACCGCGCAGCAGCCTGCTCATTCTGGCTACGGCGCGCATTTGTGCTGGAACGAGATGAGCTAGAGACAGCATGGCACACAGCGTGCCCAGCGTCTTTCAGGCTCCTGGTCGCCGCGCTGCCAAAAAGAAACAAGCTCGTCAGGAGCCTGCGCACCAGGCCTCCACGTCGTCGGCGTCCAACGCCGCGCCAGTGAGGTCGCGCACGCTGACGCCGTCGGCGTTGCGCGCGTCCACGTTCGGCGTCGGCACAGCCTGGCGGCGGCCTGCCTGCCTCAACGTGAGCTGCACTGGCAGGCGTGGCAGTGCAGGCAAGCGCGGGCTGAGCACCTGCCGTGAGCCCTGCCAGCTGATAGAGATAGGCAGGTGCGAGTGAGGATGATGTTGCGTGCAGGATTCAGACGTAGAGACATGGTCGAAAGACCGGCGCGGCAGCACAGTGCCATCATGCTCCAACAGTCAGTGGTGGGTGCGGCCGTGCAGACACAGGCGCGGCCGTGCCTGGAGGAGTAGTGTCAGGATGGCCAGGTGGCCCTTGCCAGCGGCCAGGTGTCCGGGCGTGTTGCCGCGCAGGTCCTCCGCACGCGCATCTGCGCCAAGCCTGCCCGTGCCTCTATGAGCCTTCCAGACACTGCGACCACACTGTGAGGCTGTCCAGGGCCTTGCACGCACCTCAGCAGTACCTCCACGACGGGCAGGTGTCCGTGCCGGCATGCCTGCGCGACGCAACAGCGCATATACGTTTCCACAGTGATGTGAAAACACGCGCCGCGACAGCGCAACGCAGCCTCACGCTGGGTTAGGCACAGCACCTGGTGCAGCGGCGTGCTGCCCTCGACGTCCATCACGTCAACATTTACGTGCTTGCGCTTGGCGAGCTTTGCTACCTTGCGTGCCTCACCCAGTGCCGCATACTTGAGCAGCCTCAGGCCGTCAGCGTCGCTGTCGCCGCTCTCTTTCCTGTCCCTCCTGCGCTTCCGCTTGTGCTTGACAGCCTCACTGTCCTCCCGGCTTCGCTTCATGCTTTGGCCGGGGCATGCCACTTCAGTTTACGCGAGGACATCTGCACCTCTCCTCAGCATCACAGCACTACCTGCCGCCAAAGCTATTCCTGCCTATTGGTTGCAAGCTCAGCTATTCCTGCCTTTTGGTTGCAAGCTCTGTCTTATGCTGCGCTGCAGACGCAGCAGCACTTTGATGTGCTGGCTGACTTTAGCTGAGCACCCAGCGCCAAGATGGGAGATTGCAGCTGCAGGCAAGTACAAAACAACACTCTAGAGGGCCTAACCCAGGGACTGAAGCGGGGTTAATTGCATGCACTCACTGCCTTGCATGGCAGTGGTGTGAAAAGAAGTCAGCATGACCTAAGCTGTGGGGTTCAGCACTTGAAGGCCCACAACTTCTGCCAGCACAGGCCACGCCGCCACGCACACCCGCGACTACAGCAGCTGGCTCAAGCCCTCCTTCTCCTCAAATGCTCGGCGCTCGCGGGCCTTCTTGAGAGCGCGCTGCAGCGTGAGCTCCTCGTTGCGCTGTATGAGCTCGATGACGCTGCGGCGCTCCTGGGCCCTGCCGCGCCGGCACCGACAAGCTGAGGCGACACCTCACGGCATCATGAGCAGGCTGTATGCTGGACAGTGTTCACCACTGGCATGCCGGGCAAAAAGCCTTTGTATCACTTCGTATACAAAGGCGAAGTCGCTCAAAGCTCACACGACGTGACGCACGGCTGGCAAGCATATGTGCTTGCGCCTGTGTTAAGAGGCTGCGTTGCCAACACGGTCATGGGCCCTGCTCTCCCTCCAAGTGCAGCAGTGGCTGCCCGACCCGTAAACCTAGTGTGTTCCAGTGGCACGAACATCAGAGCACGCGCCGTTGCATACCTGAGACGAGCCAGCAAGACGGCGCAGTAAAGTGCAGCACCACCTGTTGGACCACCGGGAGTACTCCTACGGCTCAACCACAGGAGCGCGCCTGATCTCGTCAGCGAGCCAGGCCTCCACGATGCGCTCCGCCTTGCGCCGCGACATGCCCTGCTCCATCAGCTCCAGCTGCTGCCAGGCGAACTTGCGCGACAGCGGCGGCTCGAACGAGTTGAGCGTCACCGGCTCATACGCTTGCGCCTGCTCGCCCGCCGTGCTTGTTCAGTTGCCTGACAAGATAGCTAGCAACACTGCTTGTCTACCTGTATGCCTTCCCCATTGCACCAAGCAGCGTCCTCCACAGACCCGCGCCAATGCGCCAGTGGAACAGGTTACACACAGTTCCACGCGCACAGTTGTCGTGACTCGCGCCTTTGGGTGCCGCGCAAAGAACGACTGCACCAGCCGGTCCTCGGGGAACGTAATTTGCCGCGGCTTTGGCACGCGCTTCCGGGTAGTCTGCAAGTATTCGGCGCTGACGGCAGGACACACGAACGAGCGTCAGCGCCTTGCACACGGCTGCACACGGCTTTCAGGTTATAAGACAGAACATGCCCCACGCACACCTGATCCATCCATCCAGCCAGCGCGGCTTTGGCAAGGGCCCCAGGCCCGCCAGCCTGTACATCTGCGTGGTGGCGTCCAGCGTGCTTCTGAACCTCCCCATTGTTGTCCGCTATGAGCTGGAGCCGACTGGCGCGTTGCGCGCAGCAGTCGCTTGCGCCCGCCAAGAGAGCAGCACGTACAAGGGGCAGTTGCGCAGCTCGAACTCCTAATACACAGGCTCAAACGGGAGTGCTGTGCTGTGGGTGTGCTTTGAGGTGACTGGCTCGATTATCGAGCCCAGGCCTTTACTAGGGTCTCAAGTTGGGGCAGCTAGCTGAGGCCCTTCTGTTACAACACTTCACCACTTTGCATCAGAGTGTCACAATCCTTTGATTGCATCTACGTCGCTATCGGGCGCGTCTGCGCCGCCTGCGGCGCGTCGCCTGAAGTAGGCCAGGAACTCGGTGTTGCCGCTGGTGGCGCCCTTGAGGGGCGACTCGATGCAGCCCAGCGCCGAGAAGCCGGCCGCCACGATGCCGGCCGTCACGTCGGCGACCACCTGGCGGTGCACGCGCGGGCTGCGCACGATGCCACCGCCGCCGACCTGCCGCCGCAGCGCCGCTCTCATAGGATGTACGACCCTGTGTGCGCCCTGCAGTGCCCCGCCAGACAGCGGCGTCGAGCGAAAGCCGAGCGCTGGCGTACGGAGGGCGCCGAGGCGGGCTGCCGCGCACACGCGTAAGGGTGGCGGTGTGCCGCTCAGCGACGCATTGCCAGGCTACCCCTTGTAGGTCCTACTGAACCCAGGCCGGACGCACGCAACAACACGCAGACAGGGTTACGTCATCCACGGCCTCCTGGGTGCATTTAGCACCATGCAAGCCTACTCATGCATTGCGGGGGGGGACAGAGGCGTGGAGCGGGCGTCATGGCGCGCGCCTGCGCGCGCCCGGCCTCAAACTGCGGCTTGATGAGCACGAGCAGCGCGCCGCCGGGCGCCAGCAGGCCGCACACGGCCGGCAGCACCTTGAGCACCGAGATGAAGCTCAGGTCGAGCGTGGCCAAATCAACGCGCTCGCCGCCCGGCAGCTGGCCCAGCTCCAGGTAGCGCAGGTTGGTGCGCTCCAGCAGCGCCACGCGCGCGTCCGTGCGCACGCGCTCGGCCACCTGCCGCCCGGCCCGGGTGGATGCGTGACACGGGGCGAGGGCATGCACGGCGCAGTCGGATGCGCATGGTGATGCACTCCAGCGCATGTGCGTGAGCATCAGGTGGGCGCATGCCCGCTTGCAATCAGCGATGGAGGGCGACTGTCTTGCAGACAGGCAGCGGTCAGCTTTTTGAGCGAAAAAAAAAAAAATAAAAGAAAAAGAATGAGTGCGCAAGTTACAGTTGTCATCCCACAAAGTATTCGCGCTTCCGCTGGGCGCTCGCAGCCCTAGCACGCTGGCCGCCGCGCGGCGGCCGCGCGGGCGCGCGCCTGCCCGCAGCTGACGTCCACGCAGACTACCGGGGCACGCCTGGCCGTAGCCAACATCCATGCCGACTACGGGCGCGCGCCTGGCCGTAGCCGACATCCACGCCGACCACGGCCGCGGCGCCGCGCTGCAGCAGGCAGTCCGCGAAGCCGCCGGTGGACACGCCCGCGTCCAGGCAGCGCAGGCCGGCCACGTCCAGGCCCCACGCGTCCAGCGCCGCCTCCAGCTTCAGGCCCGCCCTGCGCCATGGCATGGGACGCGTCTCAGGGCCGCACAAGCGCGGGTACCTCGCGCGTGAGCAGCGGTGGCGCAGGGCACAAGTGCAGTGCGCGCGCATGCAGCGCCCGCCGCCAGCTTCAGGCCGGCCCTGCCCAGGGACCTCCCACTCTCTTGCTTGCTACACGCCAACGTCAATCTGGCACTTTGTGAACACTTTTGTAACTGGCGATGTCTTACGTCTTACTAGGCCTGCTGCACCTGCTCCAGGTGACAGGCTTCCTCCGAGCACAGACGGGCATGCAGTGCCTGTGCTGACCTGAAGCTCCAGGCTCCCACACCGCGACCAGAGACACCCTCGTGGCCACCCTGCCACGGAGTTCCTACGCTGGAGGAGCAGCACCTGCACACAAACTTGGGCACGTCGGCGGTGATGACGATGGCCGCGTCGGGCGCGACGGGCGCGCCCGCCTTGATCACCACCCGGCTGTTCACGCTGACCTTGCCCTGCGCGATCCAGGACTGCACCACATTGCGGCTGTGCTCCGGGTAGCGCTCGGCGCACACCTCGTCCAGCCGCCGCTTCTTGCTTGCCTGCACGGTCGCAGAACGAAGACTGGCACCACCAAAGATATAACACCACCAAAGATATAACAGCTCGGTTCGGCCTGGTGGGAGCCAAGTGCAGCGGCAATGAAACACACCACCTTGCGCACTGTTGGCTCAGGCACGTGCACTGATAGCTCAGACCGAAAGTACGTTGCACATCGTTGCAGGTGTAGAGCGCGCACACTGGGTTTGCCACAAGCGCTTTGTGACAAAAGCTGCCAAGCACCACTTCGTGACACACCCGGGCTCTGCCAAGGCAGGTCATGTGTGCGGCCCTCAGGCGTACCTTGGCGAGCAGGAGCGCCCTGGACGGGGGCGGCGGCGGCTCTTGGGCAGCAGCCACTGGGCTCTCGGCGGGCGTGTCGGCCTGGAAGACGCGCTGCGTGGCGGCCGCTGCAGAGGGCGCGACCTGGGGGCAGTGCGCCCAGCGCAGCGTGCGCAGGTTGGTGACTGGCCGCAGCACGCGCTGCGGCGCGGGCGCCGCCAGGCGGTGCAGGGCGGCAAGGAAGGAGGCTGGGGGCGGCATCCCTGGCAAATGCGGCAGCGGGGAAGTGGAACGGGCTGGCACGGGCGCTGGTCGAGAGAAGCCACCGCGCGCAGCCCGTAGTCCCGCGCGCTACGCAACATTTTGCTTCTACTCGAGTAGGCCCTGGCTAGCGAGCTACATTAGGCTCTTCGGAGGGGGGCCTTCTGGGCATCTGTACACATGTGGCACCTCTGCATTCGTTTTCTTGTCTGTCGAGCTACTCTGCGACCAGACTGACAGTGAGGTATAGTAGTTGCAGGCTACTTAGTACACTAGCCATGGCAAACGTGTACTCATTCACCACTTGACAAGCCAGCGCTAGAGAGCACTCTTCATCTCTCCTTGGCTGCGTGATGGGGCTGCGCAAGTACTGATTACTTGTTAGCTGTCCCCTCTGGGCAGAGGTCGCTTGCTCCCTGGCCCGCAATGCTTACGGAGCATGTGCATGTACATGTTGCACGTCCCCACACCCCACACACAGCCTTCAAGGCGCGACAGCCGCGGCGGACACGCGTGACCTACAAGCGCAGCAGATGCGACGCCAACAAGTGCGCCGACCCGAATAAGCGTCCAACTCCAGCAAGAGTGCGTTGCAGGCGCGACCCCGTGCCCTTGCTCACGTCCGGGGGCGCGGAGTGCAGGTCCCCCACGCAGGTGGGTGAGGCAGTGCGCACGGCGACTGGAGAGCCCATAGAGGACACGCGCGTGAAGCGCGGCACGACGCGGCCGGGAACGCGCGCCGGGCGTTTCTACCTCAACGTGACCGGTTGGTTCCTATGTTTTGTAGCCCCCGAGCAGCAGAGGGCGCTCACAAGCGCCGTGGGGCTGACCAGCGGCGGCCGCGCCGCAGGCTTCCCCTTCCCTCTCGGGCCGCTCTTCGCTCGGCAGACCGTGCGCTACGAGGTCCGCCCGCTCGCCCGGCCCGGCTGCCTGCGCCAGCTGCGCAGAGTGCCTGGAGGTGAGCGCAGCGTGCGGCAGCAAGCGCACCCACGCAGCCCTGCGTGCGCAGGTCGTGCCGGGCGCCATCTGGGCGTTTGAGCAGGAGCAGGTTCCGCCCTTCAGCACTCCGGCCTCGCACAGGCGCCTTTGGTGGGGGCTGGCTGATCATGCGCGCTGGTGTGCTGGGTAGAGAGCGAGCGGCTGCTCTGGCTGCCCCTAGCTTGAAGTAGGCAAGCACGCATTCGTCGTCTGCGTGGATGTCTGTCGCCGGCCCCACACAAAAAAAATTTTGAGTGCTGCGCACGCCACATGCACTCCCGCACTGAGCGGCAATGTAGCATGCCCGTACGCGCCGCGCAACAAACATCTCAAGCCTGATTCGCTCGGCGCCGCAGTCGCTGGCGGGCATCAACGTGTCGACCACCGTGCGCATGACCGTCGTCAGGCTTCGCACGGGCGGCCTGTGGGTGCATGCGCCGATCGCGCCGACCAGGCGCGCTCCGCGCTGTTTTATTTCCGCCCCCTGCTCGCACCTTGCCGCGTCGCACCACCTCACAGCAGTGCGTGGATGCCCGCCGGGGCAGATGTGCTCGAGAGTTGGCTGCGCTGCAGCTCCGGTGAACAGCACTGGCTGCGACAGGGAGTGCGTCGAGCTGCTCGAGGACCTGGGCATGCCGGTGGAGCACATCGTGCTCACCACGCACGCGTACGAGCACAAGATCTTCATCCCGCCGTTCCAGCGCCGCTACGGCACCGCGCAAGTCTGGGTGGTGCCCAGGTGCTGTGCCAATCTTCACGCTCTGCATCTGTGCGCTGCCGTGCAGGCATCTGCCTCTCGCTGGTGCTGTTGCTGCTCTTGCTGTAACCACATGTGCCGAGTGATGCCTAGGTGTCGTTCAGTATACCCATTTTTGGTGCCACTTTGGAAGAACATCACGTGTGCACCGCCTGACGCGGTCCGCCCCAGGCAATGGTCCTTCCCGTTGGACCTGCCGCTGCCGCTGCTGGGCATTTTCAACGCGCGCGTGCTGCCGATGAGCGACGGCGGCGGCGCGGGCGTGCCGTGGGCGGACGAGATCCAATTCGAGAACCTGTCGGAGTACATCGGCATCGCGCCCTACACCGAGGCGCGGCGCGCGCGTGCCGGCAGCATGTTCGTTCACGTGCACATGCTGTTTTATAACACTCTCCTTTACTTAACATGTCCTACAGGGTCGTGCACGCTGTGCGTGTCGCGGTCGATAGGGCGGTCATGGTGGTGCATGTGCTGTGCCGCAGGAGTGTAGCGACAGACAACACATTGTTACCATCGGACGAATTCTTAGGTCATAATGGGGCCCGCAGGGCGCCTTCTACCACAAGGCGACCAGGACCTTGATGGTGACGGATGCGGTGCAGTACATCCCGGAGACCCCGCCCGAGGTGCGCGCCGGCCGAAGCCGCGCTCTCGGCAGCCGCGCCGTCCGCGCTGCCGGCGCCTGGGCTGGCAGCCGGCGGCGTGCCGGCGTCGTCAGCCTGGACGTGTGTCATGCAGGCGGTCGACCCTAGTTTTCACCTAATCATATACCCTGCGCAGGTGGTCAACCGCGCAAAGCTGCTGCGCGCGGGGAAGGACAATGCATTCGTGAAGCTGGTGCGCATGCTGCGGGGTCAGGGATGGTGCCAGCTGCCGCGTCTTGCCGTGGGCATAGGTCCTTGCAGGCGCATGGATTCCCATTTGTTGCAACGGAAGTGTTGCCCGCTGGGCGGCGAGATCGCTCAGTACATTGGGTCGGGGCTGCGGGCGCGGCTGTGACTTGGGTGCCTCACTGACACCGCGCCTGCTCCACCGCACCACCCACAGCCCTGCCCGCTGGAGCTGCCTCAGAAGCACTGCACCAAGTATGCCGTCCCCGCGCTGCAGCAAACATGCCGTCCCGCTGCACCAAACATGCCGTCCCCGCAGGTGTACGAGCAAGGAGCCAGCTAACATCCCGGCCACCGAGGACGAGCAGCAGACCATTGGTGCGCCCCACGCGCCGCGCAGACGCAGCCCCGTGCTATCGCGGCTTGTTCGCCAAGCTCATGCCTCCCTGGCCCCTACCCAGCTCCGGGCTGCCGCTGTCAGCTCGCATCTCACCCGCAGCTTGCATGCCGTCATGATGCAAACCTTGAGCGTTGTCTGCACACTTCAAGAGCCCCACGCCTTGCAGCACTCCAGTGCGGGAGCAGGCGCCCGTGCGCGGCGGCTGCGTGAGCAGCAGCTGCCGCGCGCGCGTGGCCGCGCCCGCACGCGGCGCGCCCGCATGCACCCAGGGCTGCGCCGGCGCGCGCGCAGGCTGGAAGCGAATGGCGCTGCTCGTGCTGTACTTTGCGCCGGACACGCTGCGCGTGCCTGATAATTTCCGCGCCGTCAGCGAGCGCCTGCTGGTGCGGACACCCCTAAGCTACCCACCTAACCCTACCCTAATTTACTGCTCAAGCGCCCGCGCCGCGCGCGCCTGGCAGCCCGCCAGCAGCCGCCGCGCCGCGCGCCGGGCGCATGGCCGCCGCGGTGCAGGGCCTCCGGCGGTGTCAGCTGAGCCGGCGCGGTGGCGGGAGGCGGCGGCGCGGCGACTGCCTCGCTGTGTGTTGCAGGCCGTGCGCGCGCGCGGCCGCCTGCGTGCCAGCGTCGCTCACCACGCTGTGTCTGTATTCACGCTCTGTGCTTGTGACCTGTGTTTGCGATGACGGGGGCTGTGCGCGCGTGCCAGGTGAGCCCGGTGCTGCAGACGCTGGTCTTCAACAAGGCGCGCGGCCCCCCGCGCCGGGGTGCCTGCGAGCTCAGGCGCACCGACAGCGGCTTTGCCGCCCTGCGATGCCACGGCGTGGTGCCTGCACATCCGTGCTGCTGGAGCACGCTGCCGTCCGTAGAGTTGCGGCGTCTGGTGCAGCGCCGGGGCGGCGTCCCAGGGCCCGTCCCGATCGCGGCGCAGATCCCGGGGCCCTCGCGCGCGTGGGTGGACAAGATCACGTCGCGCTTCCCGTTCGAGCGCATCGTCTCCGGCCACTTTGCCAGCCCCATTGCCAGCACGCCGCAGGACCTCAGGTCTGCTGACGCCCTGCCTGGGCCATGGCCGGGCTCCCCCAGCCCTGCCTGCATGGGCTTACGGACCGACAAGCCCTCTTCTATTTGAATTTGCGTTTCACACACTGCGCTGAGACCTAGCAGTCCACCTGGCATGCAGTTGGCCGCGCAGAGCATCGCGGGGTTGTACGCTCACAGCACCTGGAGGGGTGGGCTTATCGGTCCGCCAGAGCCGCCGCTGCTCCTTGGGCAGTGCCGCCAACGGAACCAGCCTGGTGTTCAGGCATGCGCGCGATGGCGCCCGGGTGGTGGGCGTGGTCACCAGCATGCCTTGACGCCTGGCCTGACCCGAGGCCCGCGCGCAGCAGCAGGCCGGGCGCTCGTGCGCGGTGCGCACTCACCTGGGCCTGACCCGCCCGCCGCCGCAGGGACGCGTTCGAGTTCGCGTACGCGATGCGCGCGCTGCCGGCGGAGGAGGCGGACGCGCGCGCGCTGCCGCAGCCGCGCTTTCGCTCCTGGTTTGGGCGCCTGCCGGCGCAGCCGGAGCAGGCCAAGCGCGGGCTGCGCGAGGAGGACCTCGGCGCCCTGCAGGCGCGCCCCCCGCGCTGTCCCTGGGCCTTGCGCATGGCGTGCGAGTCGTCGGCGAGCCTGTCACAACGCCGGCGCGCGAGCAGGGAGGCCGCGGCGGCCGCGGCGGCCCGGGCGCCTTGGGAGCCCCTGTCGCGGGAGGGCGCCGAGTGCGCCGCCGGGCGCATTTAGGTCCTTTGTCTGCCTCGCCGCCGCGCACCCTCCGGACGCCAGAGCTGCACCCTGTACCAACGCACTTTGTGCCCTAACCCTCCCTCACCCTAAACCTGCTCAGCGGCTGACCGGGCACGCGGCGCGGCGGGCAGACGCTGGACGCGCTGCTGCGCGCGACCGGCGGCGTGTTCCGCTACCCCAACAACCGCGAGTGACGCGACGGCCGCGCGCGCGGCGCCGTCGCGCGCTGCGGACACTGATGCGATGCATGCGGTGCCGGGTGTGCGAGTTGAAAGGACCTGCCATGAAGCTGCACATGCTGACCTTGTGACTGTACTTTACTGTCGTTTTGCAGCGCATGCAGCTGCTTGCATGCACACGCACATCTGGAAAAACCTTAAACAAGCAGCCAGTGACGTGTCCAGCGAGCACTCGCTGCAGCAGGCCACTCTGTTACCAGACACGCCGTAAACTGTATGCGCCACCAAAATCCTCTGTGTCCGAGTGGCGTCACATGACCCCGACAAGCGCTGAAATGATGTCAATGGCACGATCGTTGGGCTCAAAGACGAGGCCTCTAGCTCCGCTCTAGAGCAAAGCAGACTCCCTACTCCCTCGTGTACAACCCGCGCCACGCTGCGTCTGGACAGCTGCTCAACATCTGCAGCCGGTACTCGCCCTGCCAGCGCGGCTCACCCACCGCAGGAGGGGCACACAGCTCGCCACGTGTGGACGCTACGTCTGCGGCTCTCGCGCAGGCGCGCGGCTTCACCGGCTGGCGCCGTTGCTGCTGCTCTGCTCCACCTCGGCGCGTTCCAGGGGCTCCAGCGGCTGCGGTGCTGGCGCCGGCCGCGCTGCCCCTGGCCCAGCGTCCCGCTCGAACGCCACGCGCTGCACTGGCCGGCTGCGCGGCTGCGGCCGCGTGAACTGCTCGCTCAGCTGCCGCTCCTCCAGCCGCTGCCGGACGCACGCCGCCAGTCAGGCCGGTATACTTCTTGTTGACGTGGTAAGGTTGCAGCAAAACGTACCAGACAACGAGCCGTTTGTGACGGCGGGCTACAACAGGAGGGGAGCCAGGCCTCCGGTGACACTGTCAGGCAGCTAGCTCGGTCCCGCGCCTTGCTTGCGTTGAGCATAGCGACCGCGCCCGCGCACGTGAACAGGACGGAGCCAAAGACTGTGCGGGCGTTGGGAGGTGAGTCAGAGTCAGGATGAGCGCGCAGCATGCCAAGGCGTGCGCACGACAGGAGCTTGCGCACGTACCCAGGCCGACGGTCTGACCGCCGGTGACCCAAACGGAGCCATCAAAGGCTACTCCAGGCATCCTGAGCGCCAAAGTAGCAGCCTGTTGTGGGCGTGGTGGCGCACTTTGCTGGCAACTACACGGCAGGTGTGCGTCCCACAGGTCTCAGAGTCAGTGAAAGGAAGTGCTGTATGCGATCTCACCTGGCCTTCCTGTCGAGAGGTGCTTCTCGGATTCCCTTTCTTCCTCTCTCGAGCGAGCGCTCCCTCTGCTGCGTTCGCCTGCTCCGCTGGAAGTATGGGATGAGCTGGGGGCTTGCAGCGCGCCTCCGCCGTGCACCGACGCACCTGCCGCCCGCACTTAGCCTGCGAAGCTTTGTGGCATCAGCAGAGCCCAGTGGTGTGAGGCTGTGCAGAGAGTCACGCTGTGAAGTAGTGTTCGTGAGTTCACATACCTTGGTAACAGTGTGTGGCTGTACTGCAGGCGGTGTGCACAACACGGCCCGGGCGTCGGCGGTGGCCGAGCGCTGGGGGGCCTTCTACATTAGCCCGCCTGTTACCAAGCTGCACGGCGCCGAGGCCCCCACAGGCGCGCTCACGCGCCCAGCTGGCACCGCGGCTCCTGGCCGTGTTGGGAGCCCGTGGTCACTGCAACACAGTGCTTGCAGCGAGCGCATGCACCCTCTACCCTTTGCTTGCCGCCGAGGCACCATCAGACGGCCGCGCGCTGTGTGTGCGGCAGCGCTCTCCTGGCTGCGCCGGCGCGGCCCCGGGCTGCCCAACGGCCTGCTGCGGCGGCTCTTCCGCCTGCGCAAGGTGCTGCGCCTGGAGCCCGGCGCGCCGGGCGTCGGGTCGCCGCGCCGCACGCCCGCGCACGCGCCGCTGCCCGAGGGCGCCCGCCTCCTCATTCCCAAGGCGTTCGCGGCGGCCGCGCCCGCGCTCGCCAGCCGCGCCGCGGGTGCGCATGCCTGGGCTGCCCGCGCGCACCATGCCCCGCTGCAGCCTGCCGCGCAGCCCGCGCTCGTAGCGCCGAGCACCCCACGCGGCTAGCGCTGCCGGCCGTGCGCCGCATGCTGCCGGCCCAGAGCGCGCCCTGGTTGTAGTGTCGTGCACGCCGAGTTGGGCGGTGGCGCGCAAGTGCGAAGCCTGTCTGGACATGCATCGGGCGCTGGGCGCCGCATGGACACATGCTCGGCATGAGGCGTGCGGAGTCCGCCGCCAGGCTGGGCTCCGCACGCAGTCCCATGTCCAATGCCGGGCTCGCAAGCCGGACGGGAGCGCGCTGCGCGCACGTGGCCCAGCAACAAGCACTCGCTGCCCCAGCCGCTGCCCTCCTGCTGAACGTTGCATGTGCGCCTGGCGGCGGGCGACGCGGCCGGGGGCTGCCCCCATGCGGGACGCGCCCAAGCGCGGCTGACCCAGCGCGAGCGCCCCGGCGGCGGCAGAGGTGTCGGAGGGCCACCGCGTGCGCGCGCTGGCGGCGGAGCTGCGCGGCCGCGTGCTCCTCCGCGACGAGGCGCTGCTGGTGCTGGACAAGCCGGCCGGGCTGGCCGCGCAGGTAAGCAGTACATACTCGGCAGATTTTTTGGGAGAGTACACTTAAATTGTAATTACCAGTACAATTTCTGGGAGAATATGGGGACAGTAAAAGGCTGGCCGCGTAGGTACATTTATGGAAGATTTTTGGTAGAGTATACTTGCGCTCACCGTAATTACCAGTGCATTGTGGGAGATGCCGGGATAGTAAAGGGCTGGCCGCGCAGGGCGGCCGCGGCGTCGGCGTGCCGCTGGACGCCGCGCTGCCGCTGCTGCGCTTCGGGGCCGAGGAGTGTCCCAGGCGCGCCGCCCGCCGGTGTTATGGTTTGGTGGCGGCCGCGCCGGGCGGTCGCCCAGTGCCGCTGCTTTGTCATCCCGGTCAATTATTGGGTCCTGCACAATCTGCGCTGGAGCCGCAGACGGGCACGTGCAAGCGCCCGCCTTCGGATGGAGTGCAGCAGGCACGAAACCCTACCAACCAAACCCTACCGCCGCGCCAGGCTGGTGCACCGCCTGGACCGCGCCGTCAGCGGCGCGATGGCGGTCGCGCGCACGGCCGACGCGGCCGCCTGGCTCAGCGCCGCCTTTGCGCGGCCGGCGCAGGCGCTGGCCGGCGGCGCCGCGCCGCGCGGGGGTGCGCCGGCGCTGCTGCAGCCGCCCGACGGGGGCCCTGCGTCTGCATCTTGCATGCGGTGCATTCTGCCCGCGTCCGTCTATGTCTCACTGTGGCTTGCACAGCGAACGAGCTGCGGCGCACCTGAAGCGACGGTGCCTGCACTGACAGCGGCAGTGCATGCATGGCGCAGTTTAAAAAAAGGAGCGCGTCCGGCGTGTGGCTGAGATGTCAGGACCGCTGCGCACGGTGTGCTGCCGTGAACAAAACCGGCCGGCGCTGCACAGGCGCTGCGGGGCCGCAATGCTCACAATGACGCCCGGCGCCCGCACCAGACGCGTGACCTCACGCACCTATCGCCGCGCCGCGCAGACGCCCCGAGCGTGCACAAGCTCTACTGGGCGGTGGTGCGCGGCGGCGCGGGCCTGCCGGACAGCGGCACGGTGTCCGCGCCCGTGCCGGCCGGCGAGGGCCGGGGGCTTGGGGATGCCGCAGGCCCTGCGCCGGAGCTGGGGCCGGGGTCCCGGCCCACGGCGGCGGCGCCGCGCTCCGCTGCGCGCCCGGCGGTCACGCGCTTCAGCGTGCGCGCGCGCGGGCCCGGCGGCCTGGCCTGGCTGGAGCTGGAGCCCGTCACAGGTGCCCTTCCTTGTCCTTATCCTAGCCCTGCCCTCACCCTTGCGCCGCGTGTCACCTCATCTTCACATGCATGCGGGCGACAGAGATCTGTCAGGTATCGCAGCGGGGGCTCATCATATCACACACTGTCAGTCGAACGACCACAGGCGTGTGCAGGGCCAGCACCTGCACCGCTCCGGAGCGGCGGAGCCCCTCCGGCCGCAGCCCCAGCGCGGCAAGGCGCCGGCCGCCCGCACAGGCTGAGGCGGCCCGGATGCATGCAGGGCGCAAGCACCAGCTGCGGCTGCACTGCGCGGCCGAGCTGCAGGCGCCCGTCGTGGGCGACAGCCGCTATGCGTCTGCGCGCGCCGCGTCTGCCCGCCAGAGCGAATCCCTGCAGCTGGGCGATTTGGGCTTCCAGAGCGAGGAGGCAGAGGGGGCGGCGGCCGACGCGCTGCAGCTGCACTGCCGCCAGGTGCCCCGCGGTGCCCGGCTTGCATGCTCGGTCCCGCATTGTCCTGACCACCCATGCAATGTCCCACACCTGGCGCCCTCTCAGCCTCTTTGAAAGTCAGCAGGCAACGCTGGAGACGCGCTGCCGCAATATGTACCGCGTCACTGAGAATGTCACAGATGCATGGTCGGAGCGGCAATGACTGCATCACGTGCCTGTGTACCTGAAGAAAGGTTTGAACTGCCAATGATGAGCGCGCGCGTTCCGCGCGGCGCAGATCACCATCCGTCGGCCCGGCGCGCCCGACGTCACCGCGCTGGCGCCGCTGCCGCCGCACATGGCCGCCGTATTCCGCGCGCAGGGCTGGGGCGCGGCCGCCGGCGCGGCCCTCGTGCGGCCCGCCGAGGCGCCCGCGCGCGCGGCGGCCGCGCCGGGCGCCGGCCGCGCGCCCTCCTGGGCTCCTGCGCCCGCTGCGGCTGCACGGCAGCTCGGGCGCTCCGCGCTGCCGGGCCCTGCTCGCGGCCGCAGCGCCGCCAGGGAGGCCAGGGGTAGCGACGGCGGCAGGGGGCGTGTGCGGGCGGCGCAGCAGAGGCTCCCGGACGGCCTAGACCCCGCGGGCATTGCAGGGCGCAAAGCGGCCTGGGAGGCCGCGCAGCCGAGGCAGCACGGCGGGGAGAGCGGCGAGGCCGATGGTCTGGGCCAGCACTCTAATAGGCGCGCCTTGCCGGAGGTCTATGTAAGCCATAGAGGCAGTTGATGGTGTGCTTCGCACAGGCTGGTTGCTTGTATGCACCGGCGGCTTGATGCTGGGAGCTCAACGCGTTTGTGAGGATGTGAATTTGCGCACGCGCAGGTGGGGCATGCCGGACACATGGGGCACGGACCACGCGCGGCGGCTGGGGCGCGGGTCGCTCGCGTCGGAGCTGCGCCGCGGCGGGGGGCGTGGGCGCATCAGGGAGAGGGCCGGGCGCGGCAGGGCGCGCGCGGACGGCGGCGGGCGCTGGGCCAGGGACGGGGCGCCCAGGCCTGGCAGGACCGGCAGTGAGGTCGGCGACGCTGCGCCTGGCGGGCGCGGGCGCGCCGCGCGTGCGGACAGCGCGAGCGGGTCGCGCAGCCGCGGCCAGGGCCGCCGAATTGCGGGCGCTGGGCGCGCGCCCAGGGTTGGGAGGCCGGCCAGGGTCGCCAGCAGGGCAGGCGGCGCGGCTCTTGCTGGATATGGGCGCACAGCGCCTGCAGGCGGCGCAGGCAGCCCGCCCAGCGGCGGGCGGGGCAGCCCCGCCGCGTCCCGCGCGCGGGAGGCAGAGCATCGGGGGGGCGTGCGCGGACCGGAGCGCTCGCGGAACGCTGCGCCGGCCGCACACGGCGCAGACAGGCACACCGAAGGCCGCGCCGAGGGTGCAAGCGGTCGGCGCGGCGGCCGCAGGTCGACCGTCACTCGGCGGACCGTCCGCAGAGCTGACGCCGCCAGGGCTGACCGCAGCGGCGCTGGAGTAGGCGAGCAGAGTGGAGCAGCAGCCGGCGGCGCTCGAGGCGGCCGCGGCGGCTCTCGGGGCAGCCGCGGCGGCGCTCGGGGCGGCCGCGACGCGCGCTCCGCGCCTGCGGGCGGCGGGGACGCGCGCCGGCCCGAGCGCGAGGTGGCTGGCAGGGGCAAGGGCCGCGGCGGCGGCGGGGCTGCGCCCGCACCTCGGAGCGGCGACCGCGTTCCGGGGCCGGGCCGGGGCGCGGCGGCGAGCGGGCGGGGACGCGGCGGGGCCTCCGGCCGCGGCGGCCGCGGCGGCGGCCAGGCCGGCAGCAGGCGCGGCGCGGCTCGCGGCGGGTGAGCCGGAGCGCGCGGCAACGTGCGCGGGGATGTGGGGACATGAGAGCCACGGGCGGGCGCCTGAGGAAAGCGTGGCACGCGGTGCCTGCGCCCTGCTTGTGCTGACGGTGCGGAAGCTTTGATTGGGGCGGTCAGAGCTTGCGTCAAAGGCCCGCCTCGTCTTCATCAGTGTGCTTGTTGCGTGTGTGGGGCACCTCGCCTCTTGGTGTGCATTTGCTTCACAGCCCCTTTCCATGCGCTGCTGCACACCTTGTGCACATCCCTGTCAACCTGTTGCTCTCCCGCCTCGGGCAAGCCCCCAGTTTGGACAGCAGAAACAGCAGTAGTCCTGGTTGCATGCGGAACGCTGCCTGCATGCATGCAGGCTGACATGGCAACCTTGCGCTTGTCTGTGCTGATGCAAATTGCAGATGTTACCGTGTTGTGAAGCGGCCGATGCAGAAGTGTTACACTGCCCGGTCACTGTATGCGGGCAAGTCTTATTGCCATGAGGAAGACCGCAGGGGCACAGTCACGCTTATCACAGCTGTTGTCGTCAACGCAGCCCGTGTGAGAACCAGCTGCAACCACAGATGCGCACTGGGGTCGTGCGTGCGGCGCAAGTGCCCTGCAGGGGTACTGGGAACGCACGGTGCACAGCACCACCCCGTTCAGTTCCGTACCGCGGGCCACAGCGCTAAAAAGATGCCCGCCTCACTCGAAGGGCACGCTCCACTCATGTTCGACGCGGCCGTACTGTATGTCGCTGAGCGCGCGCGTCAGCCGCGCGGTGAGCGTCGTTGGGTCATCCGCGTGGAAGGGCGCGTCAAAGGCCTCCCCGCTCGCGCGCGCCAGCCGCTCCACCGGCTGCACCATGCACGCGGTCCCGCAGCCAAACACCTCGCGCAGCCGCCCTTGCCGCGCCGCCTGCGCGCCGGCAGCGCCGTCCGCACCGCGCCGGCAGCGCCGCGGCCGCAGGCCGCCCGGCACGCGCCATACGACACACGACACACCGCATGCCCTCGCCATCTCATTGTACAACGCCTGGTTTTCTGACGCTGTCAGTGCCTCCCTGGACCTGAGTGCAGTGACCTGAGCGCCGTCGCTGCGGCCGTAGCTGAGCGGGTGGGCCACCCAATCCCAACACTATGAAGGAGATACGCGGCGCGGCGCGGCCGCACCTCCCGCACTTCCCGGATGGTGACGGGCCGCTCGGACACTTCGAACTCGCCCCAGCGCCGCGCGAGCGCCAGGATGGAGTCGCGCGTGATGCCCGGCAGGATCGTGCCGTCCAGCGGCGCCGTCACCAGCTCCCGTCCGCCGCCCGCCTGCGCGCGGCGCGCGCCCGCGTGTGCCGGCGGCTGAGCGTGACCCCGTGCCACCCGCCGAGAGGAGCCCGCCGCCTAACGCTCAGTGTGGCGCGAAGCCAAGCGAGACTGCTGATGTGTCGCTCAGGACAGGGCCGGCAGCACCTTGCAGTAGGCTTCCGCTGCGCAGGCATGTGAGACGAATTACAGTAAAACGGCAGTGCTGGGGCAGCCGGCGCCGCGCGCGCCTTGTCCAGGAAGAACATGACATTCATGGCGCCCGACTCGGAGAACACCGCGTCATCGGGGTGGTCCCGGCCTTGCCGCAGCGTGTACACGACCTGCATGCGCACCGCCCAGCTTGGTTCCATGACACGAGCGCATTGTGCTGTGAGTTTCTCTGCAGACCCCGCAAAGCCCCTGCCCCAAGGCGCGGGCGAGCGCTTGCCAAGCAGCGCTGCCCCAGGCGCATGCAGGCCGGCAGCCTCCAGCTGGAGGCTGGACGGTCGGCAGCGAATGCAGGCGTGGCCCGCCCGAGACAACCAGACCCGCCGCCGCCACAGCGTGGCTGCGGGCAAGGCGCGCGCGCGCGCCGCGCCTGCTGCGTGCCGTGCTGCCGGAAGGCTGCGGCCTGCGTCGGGATGACCGGCGCATAGTTCGAGCCGACCTTGTTGTCGCCGACGCCGCCCGGCCATGCGCGCACATTCACCTCGTCCACGAACAGCTGCACCGGCTGCAGGCCTGCCGCGCGGCCGCGCGCCACTGAGTCCTGAGCAGTATACGCACTCTCTCGTTTGCACCTCATAGGCACAAAGGCTTGGGGTTGGCACAGAGACGAAACTTGTGCAGAAGCAGCCTAGTTATAGTTCAGAGCATGCCCTAGCCGTGGTATTTGATGTGCAGCCTGCCCCGCGTGTAGCGCGAACATGAGCGCAGCAGCGCTCATTGGCAGTTAATTGCACACGTCACACGCGAACGGGCAAGATGCGACCGCAGACACACTCACACCCATCGCCCCCTTTGCCTGCCAGGAGGCGCAGCGGCGCGCCTGTCTCAAAGTACGGCCCGGCGGGCGAGAGCAGGATCATGAGCGTGGTGCGCGCGGGCGGCGCCATGCCGAGCGAGCCCGCGCTGCTGAACGCGACCGGCCGGATGTACATGCTGTAGCCGGGCGCCTGCGGCAGCCACGGGCGGTCCAGCCGCAGCAGCGCCTGCCGCGCGCCGCGCATGCACTCTCGCACCCGGACGCGCGCGGGCTTGCAAGCGTGCTGGGGCGGTCTGGGTGCGTCAGGGAGGCGGACACTGCAGAAGGGTCCCAGCGCGCCTGCACACCTTGCTAGCTCTGAGCTCATCTGCAAAGCTGCTGAGCTCGCGAGCTGGACCGCGCGCTTGATTGGTCAGCAAGGGGGGCGCGGCAGTCAGCAAGGGCGCGCAGGCCGCGCAGCAGCGGGCGCACAGGGGGCGCGGCGGCCCGGGCGCGGACCTGCAGGCAGGGCAGCAGCTCGCCCGGGTCGAAATCGGCCAGCATGAGCCGCCGCATGGTCCGCCGCAGCCGCTCCATGTTCTGCATGGGCCTGCGCGCGTGCAGATGTGTCAGGGTCAGGGTTAGGGTTACATAACACCAGACGCCATCATGAGGGTAGCTTTCCTACTGTCGTCTAAGGAGCCATGCTTAGGCGATCACCGACTTTCAGTGCAAATGTGACACAGAGCTGGGGCGTCACTCACAGGGTGCGCGGAGTGGTTGCAGCAGAGTGCCGGGCCTCCCACCTGAACAGGCGCCCTCGGCCGTCCGCTCCGGCATATGCCTTCATGCCTTCAAAGCAGCACATGCCGTAGTGCAGCACCTGTAAGCAGCGCCACTCACTCCGGACCACGCCGCAGGTGTCAGCAAGGCTTGCTGCCCCTGCGTGCAGGTGGGGCGGCCAACCTGAGATGCTGGGTGCAGCGAAATAAATCCCATGGGTCGTATGGCTGGCTTGCCCCACCCCTGCCCCACGTTGTGCTCCACGCTGAACATGTGGTCAGTGAACGTCTGCCCGAAGCGCAGCTCCTGCGGCGCGTGGCCAGAAACAAGGTTTCAAGATGCGGCGCTGCAGGGCTGCTCACAGCCACTTCGCACTTGTAGTACCAAGGTGGCCGATGCCCCACCTCCCATGCGCGCTGCGGCTGCGGGTCGAGCGTGTTTGTGACGTGGAGGTCGCTGAACCGGAACGTCTCCGCAGCAGCCTGGCGACAAGCGGCACCCTGTTCACTCCCAGCCTGAGTGCAGCACTGCGTGCGGGTCTCGCTCAGGAGCACGCGCTGAGAGGTACATAAAGCTGAAGGCACAGGCGCTTGCGAGTCAGCGATTCACAGTCGCCAGACGCTGCTAATGGAGTCCTGTGAGCGCACCGGCGCCTGCGTGTGCTGCCAGTGTCGTGTAGAGGCACTGTGACCCGCGCGCTCAATGTGCAGCGGGACAGTGCTCGTTCCCAGACACTCTGGCAGCGCTGCGGGTGCGTTTGCCTGTGAGAGCGCCCAGCGGCCAAGCCTCCTGGCCATTCTGCAGCCCTCAGTGGGCACCTGTGCTTGTCCTCTTCCCTTCTACGCACTTTTTGTTCCAGACTGGTCGCAAAAGGTGTATGAACAGGCTAGCAGGAGCGCAATAGTCAAGATGCGGAACACTTCAGATCACCTGCTGCCTGGTTAGCAAGCGTGCCGTAACACAAAGAACGAAGTTGCCAAGCAGGAGAGGCTCAGGGTTTTTCTGCGAGCTCTGCAGGGTCTGACGCAGCAGCTCGAGAGGGTGGGCACTTTTGAAGTGCTGTTTATGCTGCACAGCACAGAAAGACAAGGAAAAGAAACAGTCCTTGGACGCTAGGTTTGTAGCTCAATTGTAGCGGCAGACGCACGTCAGAGTTCCCCGCATTTGTGGCTGGTGGGCTGGAAAGCGCCCCGCTGCATACCTGCACGCTAACGCAGCTCAGCAGGACAGGCTTGTGAGCGCAGGCAGCTATGCGGAGCGCGCTTGTGCGCCGCCTTGCCCGCAGGCTAGCCTGTGGTTGGCAGCATGACCTGGAAGCAGCGACGATCGCAAGGACGATCCCCAGCCTTGAGCAGATGGCTGCTGAGAGCACCAGTGTGGAGGACGCTCGCGCTCCCGCGCAGTGCAGCGCCTTCTGGGCGCCGCCTAGCGGCAATGCCTTGCCTGGCATCAGCGACGCGCAAGGTGGCTCGCAGCCCTGTCCCCACCCAGGCTCCCTGCCCAGTGCCTGGTCGTGCGGGTCTGCCGGGCCGCCGTCCGGGCCTGCCGTGAGCGGCTGGCCGCCCGGGGCGCCTGCAAGGGCGCTCGGCAGCTCCCCGAGCGCGGGCGCCCGCGGGCTGGCTGCCTTGCAGCTCAGGCCGTGCGCCAGCACCGTTGGCCAGCAGCGCGCGGGCGCTGCGACTGCTGCGGGTCACACCGCCACCGCTGCGCAGCAGGCACGGCCCTCCCCTCTTGCTCTGCACACCACATCACGTTCCTGCTTCACAAGCTGACCTGCGTCTGACGCGCTTCTCATGCACAAACTCCGATCAACTGCAGCTTCAATGGTTGCCTGGGCTGTTGTCTCAGGGCGAAGACGCGCGGCAGAAACTACCTGGAACCGCAGCGGTTGCGCCTGCTGCGGCAAGAGGGGCACCAGGCAGCGCCAGTGGCCGAGGAACGGCTGCCCCGCGGTCTGCAGCCCAGGTAAGAGCCGAAATCTTGCTCTGGGGCATCCGCCGCCCTTGCAGCACATGCTGAGCCCGTCAAAGAGGCCTGGAATAGAGTGAGCTTGAGGCAAGCATGCTGAGACATGTCCAGTAGCCAGGTGATGTCAGCCCGTGCGGGCAGCAGCAGGCTGCGCGTGCGCTGCTGTCAGGGTCAGCAGCGCGTCTGCTGCAGGGCTCGAGACGGGGCACGTTCGGCGCAGGATGCACGGGATGCGGCCCGCGACGCGTGGGTCAACGTGCCCAACGCCATCTCCGCCGCGCGCGCGCTCAGCGGGCCAGGCAGGCCCCGCGCTCGGCCTGGCCATGGCGTTTATCCCTACCCTAACTCTATCCTATCATATACGCTGCACAAACCCTCAGAGGGCCAGGCAGGCCCGCGCTCGGCCGGGCCATGGCGCTCGCTGCACCCAGCCGCGCTGGCAGTGGCACGCTGGCAAGGGGAGGCCCCGGCGGATCTGTCTCCAGCAGCAGAGAGAGGACTGATGGCACCGCTCTGCTTGACCAGCAGTCCTGGCTGTCCTTCTGCTATCAGGAACGAGCGCCCGAGCACGTGCTGAGGTAAATAAGGGAACAGCAGCTGCGCTGGCGTGCCCTCCGATGCGTGCTGCGGCCCTGGCGCAGGCGTGGCGTGGCTCATCCTGGAGGGCCACCACGGGGCGGCACTGGGCGTGCTGGCGGTCGCGGGCGTCAGTGACTGGGCCGACGGCTACGTCGCCAAGCGCTGGGGCCAGGCCAGCGTGGTGGGGTCCTACCTGGACCCCGCCGCCGACAAGGTGCTCATCGGCTGCACCGTGGCGGCGCTCGCATACGAGGCGCGCCTGCCCGCCAGGCCGGGTCGCAACAGGCAGAAAGAGCTTGCTGCCTTTGGTGCCGCATGCTGCTGTCGGCGCCGCGAGCCTGGCACTGCGAACCAGCCACCCCCGCTGCGCTCGCGGCCCAGCGTACAGCGCTGCCTCTGCTCTCTGACTGAGCGCGCGCTCAACGTGCGCCCCCCAGGGCGCGCTGCCGCCGTGGCTCGCGGGCCTGATCCTGGGCCGCGACGCCCTGCTGGTCGGCGGCGCCTTCGTGCACCGGTACCGCGCGCTGGGCTGGCGCGCGCGCGGCTGGTCGGAGTTCTTCCGCATCCATCCCGCGCGCGCGGGCGCTGGCGCCCAGGCAGGGCCCGGCGGGGCCGACGGGGCGGCGCCGGCGCCGGGCGCGGCTGCCGCCTCGGCGCCGCCCGCGCCATTTGTGCGGCCGCTGCTGGTGAGCAAGGCCAACACGGTGCTGCAGCTGGGGCTGGTGGCCGGGTGTGTGACGCGCGCGTGGTACGGCTGGCCGCCCGAGGACGCGCTGTGGGCGCTGGGCGCCGCCACGGGCGCGACCACCGTTGCGTCAACCGCAGCGTACGTGCGCGCATACCTCAACGGCACGCTGCTGAGGTGACAGTGCGCCCTGGCGCAGCATCTGGTGTAACCTGCTGCCGCGAGCAGCTTCCGCATGTACTGCCCGCCAGAGATCCTGTGTGCTGCTTGCCATTGTTTTGGCCGTGAACAGTGCAATTCGGCTTGGGCAAAATTTGTGTGTGAGCTGGAGTTGCGCTGCGTACAAGTGTGATCGAGCTAAACAAGGCTGACAGCAGGCGCTTGCCTTGTATGGAACAAACTGGTGTGGGACAAGTGGAGCAGGAGCGCTACGTAAGTTTTTTGCACCAGGTATAATGGCAGACTGGCATTATAATGAGTTCCCATGAAACCTTGTGTGCATGCATTACAGCGGACACCCTCGCTGTGAGGCTCGCTTTCTAGACGCCTATGTACCAGCCAAATCCCAGCAGCCAAAAAGATGTTGCAGCAGTACATGTACCCCTCGCAATGTTGGGGTACTACAGCACACCAGGTCACCCAGTGTTCTAATAGCAACCAAAAACAGCTGTTTATTGAGCAATGCACAGCACACTTTTCCATCAGACACGCACACGGGCTGAACTACCAAACATGTAGATTCTGTCGACGCATGACTCCTCTCTACAAACCTGCAGTGGCAACGCCGACTGCTAGGTCACCCAGATGTGGAGAGCCACACTGCCCTCATCCCTCCTCACTCAATAGCAATTTGACGATTGCGGTTGATCTCCTTCTCCTTCTTGGGAATGGCTAGGTGCAACGTGCCGTCCTTGAACGACGCCTGCATAACAGCATTTGACAGTCAGCACATGCAGGCAGATGCTGATATATTAGGAGTGGCATGTGCAGCAGAGCAGAGAACGCTGATGCACCTACATGGCAGGCACTGAGGCAGCGCAGCACGCTCAAGAAATAGCACTGCAGACAGGCTGTCGCACCTTGATCTGGCTGAGATCTGCAGAGTCGGGCATGCGGATGGAGCGCTTCACAAAGCCACTGCTGCGCTCGACGCGGTGGTACTTGACGCCCTGCTTCTCGTCCTTGTCCTCCCTCTCCTGCAAGAGCAACAGCAGAGTTGAGTGTGTGGGCCGGTGAGCGCTGCTATACGTGCGCAACATAAGACCAGGGCGCGCACAAGGCAAGGTACAGAGTGCGCTTGGCAAGGTACAGAGTACGCTTGTGCACGCACTATGTTTTACTGGCAACTACATATACTCACTCCACTGGGTGCCACAGATGTCTTTATTGATCACCACACCAGCATCGATTCCGGATACTACTAGACTTTGTACAGCATCTACAGCGTGCTGCGCACCTGCTTGGTCTCGGCGCTGATGCTGAGCACGTCGCCGTCCTGCACAACCTTCACGGAGTCCTTCGGCATGCCCGGGATATCAGCCTTGAGCTGGAACTCACGCTCAGTCTGCGCGCACGCAATGACCAGTCGCTCAGGAAACCTCTGGAACTCATGCTGTCAGGCCTTGCTTTGCACTTGCTGACTTACAACAGCAACGTACTTGTACTAAAACTGACAGCAGCAACGCACTCATAGAACAAGGCTCACTATTTGGGTGTACCTCACTGATGTCCAGTGGAATGGAGCGGAGGCCATAGTTGCTGTTGCTGAGCGAGTTGCTCAGGTGTCCGGAGATGAACGGAGCCAGAGAGTCCCCGAAAGAGTCTCCAAAGAGTGAGAGCGCCATTGAGCCGACTGGCTGAGGATAGCTACACTGATGCTGGTCACAGTCGCTTCTTTTTGCAACGCGCCTTTGTATTCGACTTGCTGCTGCAATTTGTCAAGCTGCGCTGTGGAGCTGCCTTATAAATGCCTGTCGACCGTCCTAGCTGTCTCCAGGCCCTTCATGAAGGAGCCAGGCCTTGGCTCCTACCCTACCCTGCCCAACCTTAGGTTTTGGGCGTTTGGCGTTGGGCAAGATTTGCCGCATCCTGCATAATTACTGGTGAGCTTCCTATGCAGAGGCTTACATTTCGCATCGCTTCTCAAGGACACTACAGACGCAGCCAACACCCATGCATATGCGGAAACTGAAAACCTGTGCGCATAGGGGAACTCATACACAAAACTCACATCATGGGCACATGCCCCTATGACCGCAACACAAAACTGGCCACAAGAAGGATGCAAACTTGTACAGGCCGTAGAAACGTTCCATGCGAGTGAAAAAGAGGAGCACGGCTGTGCAGGGACGCGACTGCCAAAAGACACAGAGAGCGAGGCAGCTGTGCAGTCAAAACAAACAAGTGCAGATGGCTGGCATGTTCACGTCGAGCGCACCACCTGTCATACGTAGCACCCGGCAGCATGGCAGAGGACAAGGTCTTGGCCCAGTGCAGGGGCCACGATGTCCCGTGTGCACCTCTGCCTGGTGCCGTCACGCGCCATTTGCTTGTGCTGAGTACAGCTCAGCGGTGCGCTGTGGGAGCTCTGAGCCCGCCGCCTCGCCCTGGCCTCGCCCAGCAGCGCAGCCAGCGCCGCGCCCGCAGCTGCCGCGGCGACGAGCTTCAAGCGGCCCTGCCATTGCGCGCGCTGAGCACCGCCCACATCAGGGCCAGCGGCGGAAGCTCGGCACTGCTCGGCCCTGGCCCGCCCAGCGCCACCGCCGCCCTGCCGCTGCCGCTCAGCGCTGGCGACGGCACCCGCAGCCGCGGAGGCGCCGCCCGCTTCTGCGCACTCAGAATCGCTCTTTCTGCACACGGTTGCCGCCGGCGCGCCGACAACGCACAGCCACTCCCGTGCGGCCTGTGAGGTAGCCGATGGCCCGCCGGACGCCCTCTGTGGTTTCAAGCCGCAAAGCCACCCATGCGCAGCCCGCACAGCTGCCAGCGTCTCAGCAGGACCTCCCTGTATGGCGCCCGCGCCCCGAAGCCACGCGCGATCGGCCTCTGGAGCCGCCCGAGGCTCAGCAGGCAGCCCCCGCGCGGCCATGCATCGCAGCCATGCAATTGTGGGGTGCGCGGCTGCCGGCTCTGCAGCTACCTGTGCAGGCGCGGCCGCGCCTGCGCTGGCCGCCTGCAGCCAGACGGCCGCGACCTGCGAAGCTGTGAGCGCCTCTGCGTCGGCGCCCTGCGCTCCCGCGCCGGCGCCCATGCGGTGCAGCCAGGCGCGCGCCGCAGCCAGCCCTGCTGCCGATTTGGGCGCGCCGCCGCCGCAGCAGGCAGCCTGACGGGGCGCGGCAGGCTGCTCGGGCGGCGCAGCGGGCGCGTCGCCTGCCTGGGACGCCTCGGGGCTGTCCGCCAGACGCGCGCGGCCGGCCGGCGCGGGCTGCTTGCACGGCGTGGTGGGCGCCAGCGCGTATGCGGCGTCAGGCCGTTGCCAGTCCGCGCAGCCACCCAGGGCCAGCCGCCCCGGCCTGCACTCCACAGGCGCGCCCCCGCCGCTCCTGCCCTTGGCGCCCGCCGTGCTGACCGCCTCTGATGCCGCGCACTCACTCTTGGGCGCTGGCCGTCCGGGGTTGACGCCCGGCGCCGTGATGCCCCCGCCGCTGTCCGCAGACGCACCGCCCCAGGCCGTCCCCGCAGGAGCGCGCGGCGACTCGGCGCCGACGCCGTCGGCCCAGCCCACGTCGCTGCGCGGCGCAGGCGGCCAGGAGACGGTGCGCGGCGCGGCCGCCGCGCGCGATGCGGCGGCCTCTGCTGACTGTCGCGCTGCCCGGAACGCCTGCGCCTGCAGGAGCGAATCGCCGCATCAGCTGTCATGCTGCTGTTCACAGCGGCGAGATCAGCTGTGGCAGAGGCTGCAGGCATGCATGTACGCATGTTGATAAGCCTGCAGTGGCGGACGAGCAGCCGTGCTGCACGCGCTTTTAACGCAGAAGCCGCCCCGCCCTGCAGGCGATGGGGCCGCACCCTGTCCTGGCTGTGTCCGCCGGACACGGCGCGCCTGAGCCGCGCCAGCTTGGCCGGGCTCGCAAACTGCGGCACTCCCTGCATGTGCGCGTACACTCAGCGAGGACAACTATGTACTAGTTGCTTGGAGCATGCGCCTTGCTTGGGCTTGCACGAAGGCCATCACTGACGCGCAGGTCTCGCGTGGGCAGGCCAGAGCATCGTCCGCCGAGTCCGCCTCGCCTCTAGACACATTGCCACCGTTGGACATGCATACATTGCATGCAGGGCGCCTGCCTGTAAGCCCTGGCCGGCGCAGGCCTCCGCGAGCGCCCACAGCGCGCGCACGATGCGCAGCGTGTTGCGCGCGTCCACGATGTCGGGCAGCGTGGGCGCATCGGCGTTGCGCACCTCCATGCGCCGGCACAGCTGCAGGCAGCCAGCGCAAATCCTGCTGCTGCTTTCTACCGAATGGGTGTTTGCATGGACTAGCTCAGACAGCACACAGCTAGCTTTGAAAGGATGAATACACAGCTTCACGTGTCATCCCAGCACATGTTTCAGACACTCTTGCGCTACCTGCTCGCATTTGAGCCATGACACACGCATTAAAGAGCTTGTGTCAGTGTGTATGGAAGGCAAGGGCCTGCGGAGGCCGGGCTGAGCAGGCCTGTGTCCAGGCAACAGTAGGCAGCACCCCTCCGAATGCAGCAGCATCCAACGTGAGCGCAAATATGTTGGCGGACCTCCAGGAAGCGGGAGATGTCGCCATATACAGCCGCCGCGCGCCGCGGCCCAAAGTCATCGGCCGCCAGCGCCTGCTCGCGCGGGCAGCAGTTGAGTACCGCCAGGGTCACGCCTATGCCCTGCGAGCTGTGTGCAAAGCAGAGGCGCACCAGCGCGCGCGCGGGCTGGCCTGCCTGGCGCGCCTCGATCGTCTCCGCCACGCTCGCCCTGCGCGGCGCAGCCCCGGTCTTCCGGTCAGAGCTGCGCTGCGACCAGCGAGCATGAGGGCAGGCGGCGGCACAGGTGCTGCGCAAGTATTCACCACCGGCTGGGGCAGGGCGCACAAGAGGCGCCCCGACGCCAGCAGCTGCGCGAGCGGGGCGTCTGGTGGGAGGTCGCAGCCGAGCAGCCGGTGCAGCCACTGCCGGCAGCTGCTCTGCAAGAAAGCATCCACGGCGCCCCGGTACTCCCGTGCAGCGTCCAGCACGGGGTGCGCAGGCGCTTCGGCGCCTTCGCATGCTTCCGGCACGGACTGTGCTGGTGGCTGTCCTGGCGCTGCTGGAGAGGCCAGCGCGAAGTCTGCTTGCCCCTCCGACGGTGGCGCAAAGCCCAATGTCGGCATCAGCGCCGGCCGCCTGCTCAGCGGGCTCCCACAGAGTTGTGCCGGCTGCGTATGGCCTGCACAGCATGCGAGCCATCAGCGGTGCTGTAAGGTGCAAGGGAGGAGAGGCCCTGGCACCCTTGAGACAAGTGCAACACAACTGCGCCATGCTTTGCAGGAGCAGGCTGCCACAGCGCTGCCTGCACGCGGACTGCGCACCGGTGTACGCCCGGTGTTGACACGCAGCGCAGGTGTGCTGCAAGCCTTCCTGAAAGAGGGCAGGGCGCGGCGTGAACGCGCCAAACACCTCTGACAAAGGTAAAGTTGCAGGCTTTGATGAGTTTAGAGTTATTGAAGATCTTGGCGCATGCAGCAGTGTCGTATACAGCGGGCGCGTCTGTTCTTCTGCAGCATGTCCTGTGTAACGTGGATGTAACACCCTAGCATGCTGGGCGAACCCTGAGGCCCTCAGCTCAAGTTCGCTTGCAGAGCCCCGCACCGACGCCTGAGTAGCCAGTTGGCTGCCAGTGGCCCTGATTACCGTCATCATCCTCAAGCTCCCTGCGCTGGCTGGAGCCTCGGCGGCCCTGCACCATCAGCTGGCTGATTGAGGCCATAACATCATAGCCGGTCCTGAGAGTAGGCTGCGCACTCCTTTGCAGCTGCCTGTGGTCTCTCAGCGTGAGTGCATAAAGTTGGTTGCAGCGGTGCAGCTGGTCGTGCTGGGCCGCTTGCCTTGTGCAGCATCCAAGCACACCTCTTAAAGTGCAAAGGCGGACGCGCGGTGTGCATGCTCAAGGGCACAACTTGCACAATGTGACACCGGTAGCGTCTTCGTGGACGCGCCAAGCGGTCGTGCTTCGAGCGCCGCATGCACTCGCACTAGCATAGGGCGCTCCTGAGGGCGTCCGCACCGGAGCATGGCGGACATCAAAGGTGAGCGTGCACTCGGTCCGCCAGAGGCGCTTGCAGTGCGCTGCAAGCTGATGGCGCAGGCACCCCCCTGCACTCCGTCTTTACTACGTATGCCTGCAGACATCCTGGGCGTGCCGCGCTCGGGCGGCGCGCCCGCGGAGCCGCCCAAGCCCAAGGAGAAGCTGCAGCGGCCGGCCGGGATGAGCCGCGAGGCGTTCGCGCTGCTGGACGGCGCGCACCCGGTCGTGCCGGCCGCGCTGGCGGCCGACCTGCAGGCGAAGAGCAGCCTGGCCGGCCTGAAGGAGAAGCGCAAGTCCGGCCCGCCCAAGGGCCAGGCGTGCCGGCCTGCACCCGCTCCCGCCACAACCGTGCGGTGCATGGGCGCTGGACGTCACGGGGGGCTGATCACTAGGCTGGAAAGGCTTTGCAACACAATTTTTGCAACACAAAGGAGAAGTGCTACCTTGGCACTCCCTAGAGGCCAGGTGCCAGCGCTGCTTCGCCCCGGTCGTCAGGGCCCTTGCCCGCTTGGTCGGCAGTCCCCGGCATGCCAAGGGGCTGTGCAGAGCAAGCGAATGCGGATGCGTCTGTGCATAGACCGTGCCTTGCAGTTTCAGACGATGGTGGCGCCTCTTCTGCCTGCATGCCTGGCATGCACCTGTGGCGCTGTGGCACAGGCGGGCGCGCCACCTGGGCTTGGCCGGCGCGTGCAGGTGACGTGGCAGTGGCGGCGCTTCGCCAACCCGGCGCGCGCGGACGGGCTGCAGCTGCAGCACTGGGTCAAGTGCCGCAAGGAGCTGGCGACCGGCATGGTCAAGCCCGTGGACGCCGGCGAGTACCAATTCGCAAAGTACAACAAGAAGGCGCGCGCGGGGTGCAGGGTGTAGGCTTGGCAGGCGAGCGCCAAGTACAACGAGAAGGCGCGCGCGCGCGGCCGCAGCAGGCTGGGCACTGCGCCCACGTGCTTCGAGGCTGGGCAGGCGGCTCGTGCGGCAGCGTCGACCCCTGGGAGGGAGGGGGTTGCTCACACACGGGTGCTGCTGTTTGGCATTGGTGCACGTCGGCGCAGGCTCGCGCCCAAGCCGCCGGTGCATGCTCCAGGCTCTGGGGCGCGCGCCTCGCGCACGGCCTGCTGGCGAGCGCGGACGCGGCCGCTGACCGGCGGCCGGCGCCCGGGCGCAGGCGGTGGTGTACGACTACAACGACGAGGAGTGGAACCACGTGGTGCCGCGCGACCCGGACTGGCAGCGCCCCGAGACCGACTACCTCATGGGCCTCTGCCAGCGCCTGGACCTGCGCTTCCTCGTCATCGCCGACCGCTACGACGTGCGCCCCGCCGGACCTGCGGCAGCGGCAGGGGTAGGGTTGGGGCTAGGGTAGAAACAGCCTATTCCATGGCTGCGCGGCGCTCGCGCCACAGCGCGCCGCGCCCGCTGCCTGCACGCCGGCCTGGCGCGGTGGGCGCGGCAAGGGGTCTCTAGGGCGCGGGAGTGGTCAGTGGAGAGCCCGGCGGGGTGTTGGCGGTCGCTGAGTCCGGACGGCCGCGCGCCGCGGCCGCAGTTCCCGGGCGGCAAGCCGCGCAGCTGCGAGGACCTCAAGGCGCGCTACTACGCGATCGCGCGCGCGCTGCACATCGCGCGCGAGGGCTCCGAGGCGACCATTGCCAACTCGACGCTGGTCAAGCACCCTTTCAACGCGCAGCACGAGCGGTGCGCAGCGCGCCGCGCCCGCCGCTCGCGCGGCCGTTGCCCCTGCTCTCATGGGGTGCACGCAGCGCGCGGGCTGTTGCAGAGGCGTCCTCTGCATGCCCTGCTTGATCGTGTCACCATGCGCCGTGTACGGCCTCCTTGGCGCACCTCACTAGTGACGCGCAGGCCCCCAGTGTGCACCAGCGGCATTGCTCACCCGTGGCTGCTCAGCTGGGGCATACTGCGTGCGCAGGAATCGCAAGGCCGCAATCGCGCTGCTGCTGGAGCGCACGCCCGACCAGGACCGCGCCGAGCTGGCCGTGCTGGAGGCCGTGCGCGGCGTGGAGGAGCAGCGCCGCGCGGAGGCCGCCGCCCGGCGCGCCGCGCAGCCGCCAGGCGCGCACTCGGCCACCCAAGGGTCTGGGCGCCGATCTGCACCGTATGGAGGCGTGCGCCGCGCGGTGCGCGGCGCAGCCCCTGGGCGGTCGCCGATGGGCTTGCGGGGCTCTGCGCCTCGCTGTCGGCGTGGTAGAGCGTGAGGCTGCCGCGTCTGCATCGGCACCTGGCGCCTGGAAGGGCTGCACCGGCCTTGAGCCGCTGGTTGGCTGCGCGTGGAATGCACAGCCGAGATGATCGTCCGCCAGCTTGTTACATGTGCCCGCGCGTGTCCCTTCTGAGCCCTGACTGGAGGGAAGCGGTGCTGCGGCGCAGAGGTGCCGCCGGACGCGCCCAGCGCCGCCGCGCCGCCCAGCCACTTTGCGGTGGAGGCGGGCCCCGGCGAGCCGTCGCTGTTCGACACGGACGCGAAGCCGGTGCGGCCGAAGCCGGGCGTGTATGCGCGCGGCGCGCACGCGCGCGAGGCGGCCGCACAGCAGAACGCGCTGATAGCAGCCACCGCACGGTGCGGCGGCGGCTCGCCTTTGCCACCACTTATGTCTCACGAATGGCGCAGACGCTGTGTGCGTGCTGCCTTGCGATGAGAAGCGTGGCGCGAGTCTGGCGCATGCGGTTCGAGGGTTGCTTGCCCAAGCTCCATGAGCCCGGGTGCTTGTGGAGTATGCCGGACGCGCTGACGGCGGCGCTGGGGCCGTGGCCAGCGCATTGCGGTGCCTCCGATGAGCGCAATGCGCAGCCCGCGCCGCGCGCAGGGGCCGGAGGGTGCTGGACGCGCTGATGGCCGCGCCGGGGTCTTGGCCAGCGCAGTGTGCCGCCTGTGCAGAGCGTCATCCACCACCCGCGCCGTGCGCAGGGGCCGGAGGATGCTGGACGCGCTGATGGCGGAGCTGGGCGTGGCCAGCGCCTGTGGTGGGTCAGAAGACAGTGATGCGCAGCCCGCGCCGCGCGCAGGGGCCAGAAGATGCTGGACACGTTGATGGCGGAGCTGGGCGTGGCCAACGGGCCGGAGGTGGCCACGCGCGCGACGTGCGGCGCCTGGCTCGCGCTGCGCCTGGAGGCCATCGCCATGCTGGAGCTCAAGAAGCGCCTGCAGGGGCGCCTGGCCGGCGACGGCGCCGGGCCCGAGGGCCGCGGCAAGCGCACGCACAAGGCCAAGGCGCGCGCCCCTCCCACTGGGTGCTGCGAGGCACCGCTGCTGGCGCCTGGTTGGCAGGCGGCTGATGTGCTGGCGGGAGCGTGCACATGGACAGGGGTCATGTCGCTAGGTCATTGAGTGAAGCAGATGGCGTCCCACTCGCACAGGCCATTCGCTGAGCTGTGTGTTTGCCTGGCCCGCTGACGAACCAGGGAGTACCTCCCCTGCCTCCAGGCAATGTAATGCTTTTGCATGCCTGGACATATCGATTCGAGGCGCGCATGCGGGTTGACTGCACCCAGGGACGTGCGCGCGTGCCCCGCCACCCCCACAGAAAGGGGTCAAATGTGTCCGTGAGTGTCGCAGCTTGACACGGGACACTGTAATGCTGTACAGCTAGGCACGGTGATGCGTACCGCTAGGCAAGGTGATGTAAAGGGGTCAGGGTGCTGGCATCATGCACCAAGCTTGGATCAGCCAGCCTGACGTACGAGCCTGCTGGTGCGCGCAGGCGCCGTCGCGCTACGACGAGGGCTGACGCGTTTGCTGCTGGCGCTGAGGCGCTCTGCCGTGTGCTGCTGTCGTCTGTTTTGTCTTGTGCCAACATGCATGTACAGAACTGGCTGCGTTCTGCTGTGTCAAATCGGGCCACAACCAGTCGTGTGTCTGTGTGGCAATTACAGGCCCAAGTGTCTGGAAGGAAAGGCTGGGCATGCCTGCATGCTGGAGGACCTTGGATGAGCCCCTCCCGGGAGTGTTTGCAGTAGGCAGAAAGGTGGGCAGCATTTTTGAGCGATTGTACTCTGCTTGTCGAGTCCTCGAAACCGCGTAGCACCAGAGCCTTGCTCCTCTCTTGCACCCGCGCACTGACACAGCAGACCTCTGCGCAATGCCAGCCTTTGACTCGTGAGAAGCAGCCCACACAGTGCATAGCGCAGGTGGAGTGGCTGCTGCGTATGGTGACACAGGCGAGCTGCTGGCAACCTTTGCACTGCCTCTGTTCTCTTATGCGACTCCTGAAGCCACTTGCATTGCAGCTGATCAAGCTCCTTGACACCATCAACTGGCGGTTATTGGCCCAGCCGGCTGCTGACCCCGCTGGCGTTGCAGGAGCTTGTCCATGACGGCTCGCCAGCCTCACGCACGGCCGTCGCGAAGGCGCGCTTGGCCGCGGCCTTCGCGGGGCAGGACCTCTCCGCGCGCGTCGCGGATGGCCTGGACGCCTCGCCGGTGCTCCACGCTGGCGACCTCAGCCTGAGCGGCGGCAACGCCATAGCCAGGCGCCTAGCAGCCAGCGCGGCAGGCCGCCTGTACCCTCGCGCTCCCTTCGACGACGCGAGCCGGCAGCTGGCGGCGGAGATTGACGCCTGGATGGACTATGTCCCCACGCTGAACATGGTGCGGGCTTCAAACCTGTCACGCAGCTGCACTAGCTCCTGCTTGGCCGTGCGAGGCTGTTCTATGTCAGCCTGTGCGGCTGGGGGGCAAAGGACTCAGGGCGCCGCGCCTTGCTCTCTCACCGTTCACACCTTGCTACAGGCCTCCCACTTGACGTGCATGACTTCTAGAGCTCTGAGCCAACGTGAGGGAGGGCAGGGCGGTCCCTGTGCAGCCTCTGTGTCGCTGACTCCCTTTCCTGCAAGCAGGACTGGGACAGCGGCAAGCTCAGCCTGGCGGACGCGCTGGCGGGCTTGGAGAGGTGTCTGGGCCAACGAACGTATGTGGCTGGCACCCACGCGCCCAGCCTGGCCGACATCGTCCTCGTCTGCGAGCTGCGGCCCGTGTTTGAGCAGGCGTGTCCCTGAGGCGCTCGGTGGGGAGTCAGTCGCCTGGACTCTGCACTTGCTGTGAACTCTGAAAGTTGTGCGTTGTGGCCAGAAATTGTGTTCAATCGGCTCACAGCAACACTTGTAATGCATGCGACGATGTAGTAGGACATGGAAACAATGCTAACATCGAGAGGCGTCTGCCCCGTTAGGCGAGCTTTGCAAGTCAGCACTGTCCCTGCCTCACCTGGACACGGTGTCCTGTCCGCGCGTGCATGTAGTGGCGCCCCTCGGAGGCTTGTGTGAGGGCACAATGTCACGGCCGTCGCTGCACTTATGCCCAACAGCACGCCTCAAAAACTTGCTGTGGCCGCACCATGCCGGCCATCGCCCCAAGCAGGACCCCGGAGCCGCTGACGCGTGCCAGGGCCGCGCGGCAGGCGCTGGACGTGGGCGCGCGCGCGGCGCTGCCGCACACGACGCGCTGGTTCCGGACGCTCGCCGCGCACCCGCGCGCCGCGCCCGTGCTCGGCGCGGTCGCGCTGCCGGAGCGGGCGGCGCCGCGGAGCGCCGCGGCCGCCGCCGGCCCCGCGGGCGAGCCCGGCGCGCGGGGCCCGGCGGCGGCCGCGCGCGGCGGCGGCGGCGGCGGCGGCGGCGGCGGCGGCGGCGGCGGCGAGGCAAAGGCCAAGAAGGACAAAAAAGCGAAGGAAAAGGCGGACAAGGCGGAGAAGAAGGGCAAGGAGGAGAAAAAAGTCAAGCCCGACCTCGCCAACGGTGCGGCAGGCGCGTCAAGCACATCCGCGTGCTGTCTGAGCATGCAGCCGCCATCCTGGCGATGGCCGCGTGCCATGGAAGCGTGCGGCAGTGTGACAGCCACACGTGCCGTGTGTGCGCGTCAGGCCAATGCTGCTCACACAGCGGCCGTCGTTGGCGGCCGGGGCGCCGCTGCCATGTCTGTTTCGTGGCCGTCGTGGCCGTCCGGAGCGGGGCGGAGCCCTCGTTTTTCATCAAGGGCATGGCAGGCCGCGTGACGCGGCGCGAGGGCGCGCCGGCAGGCAAGGAGGTGAAGCGAGAGACCAAGCTGGGCCTGACCGCCAAGAAGGCCGAGGACTTTGGCGCCTGGTACTCGGAGGTCGTCGTGGAGGGCGAGCTGATCAGCTACTACGACGTGTCAGGTCGCCCCCGCGCCTGCGCGCGCCGCCGCCGCACAAGCAAGCAAGGCGCTGCCGGATGCCGTGCTCGGCGCCAAGCTGGCTCGCTTGTTCCAGCTCCCATGCGACGAGTCGACCCTTCTCACCCATGGCCCCAAGACGCCTGCGTAGGAGCCCTGACAGTCGTTGCGACGCTGCATGCATGCCTTGCATGGCTTTGCATCCGCACCAGTTCACTGATTGACCGCGCTCAGACCCTGATTGCCTTGTTCCTCCATCGCGGCAGCATACCAGCGCACGATGCAGTCACATCAGCATGCCTGCTCCTGCCGAGTCCCTCATGTCCAGGCCGCTCCGCGCGCGGGCTCACCCGGCGCGCGCGCGGCGGCAGGCTGCTACATCCTGCGCCCGGCCTCCTTCGGCATCTGGGAGAAGATCACGGCATTCTTCGACGGCGCGATCAAGGCGCTGGGCGTGCAGAACGTGTACTTCCCGCTGTTTGTGACCGAGGACTCGCTCAACACGGAGAAGGAGCACGTCGAGGGCTTCGCGGCCGAGGCGCGTGGGCCGGGTCGCCGCCGCGCGGCCGCGGATGTGCTGCTATTGATGGTAGACGCAGGCGTCCCGGCAGCGCCTGACACTCTCTGTCTGATGTGTGCACCTCAAAGTGAAGTAGCCCGACGTGCCCGGGCGATGCGCACCGGAGCTCGCTCGCATGTGAGCCTGCACTGCTGCGCTGGTCCGCTTATGCGAGGTTCAGCAATTTCTGTACTTGTGAGACCTCTGGGTGTGCTCAGGTGCGTGGTTGACGGGTTCAAGATTAAGAGCTTCCCAAACCACTGCAGCTGGCCATGCATGTTGAGTCTGCGGCACATGCAGCGCACTGCGCCGGCGCCCTTGGCGGCGCCTGACAGCAGTCCCGCAGGCCGCGCTGCGCGTGGCTGGGCCCCGGCCTATCCCGTCGTCCCTGCCGCACACGCGCGCCCGACGCGCAGGTCGCGTGGGTGACCAAGCCGCGCTCGGTGCGCAGGTCGCGTGGGTGACCGACCAAAGTTGCGCTGGACGCGCAGGTCGCGTGGGTGACCAAGTCGGGGAAGAGCGAGATGGACCGGCCCATCGCCATCCGGCCCACCAGCGAGACCGTCATGTACCCCTACTACTCGCAGGCGCCCGCCCCTTCACCCTAACCCTGCACGCGCCGCGCCCCTCCAGTCTGACCCTGCAGCGCGAGCGCGGCCCGCCGCCGCCGCGCGCGCCTCCCAGACGCGTCGCCGCGCGGTGCCGCGATCGCGCTGGTCTTGCGGTTGAAGCTGCTGTGCGGCACAGCGCGTAGTCATGCTGGCCTTGTGGTCAAGGCTGCTGTGTGGCGGAGCGGGTGCCCCGCGCGGGCCGGCGCTGACGGGCGGCCGAGGGCGCGCAGTGGATCCGGAGCCACCGCGACCTGCCGCTGCGCCTGAACCAGTGGACCAACGTGGTGCGCTGGGAGTTCAAGAACCCAACGCCCTTCATCCGCACGCGCGAGTTCCTCTGGCAGGAGGGCCACACCGCGTTCGCCACGCGGGTGCGCGCGCGCCGCCCCCCGCCGCCCGCCGGGACCCCAGGCCCGCCGCAGGGGCGCAGGCTGGACGCTTGCACTTGCGGTACCAGGCCGGCTGCCGCGCCCTGCCTGGCCCCACCGCGTGTGGCGCAGACACGGCGCGGCGCTGGTGCTGATGGATCCCTGCCTCTTGCCGCGCCCGCGCTCTCCCGCGCCCGACCTGGGTCGCTCCGGCCCGGGCAGAGCTCAGACCTGCCCCTTGTGGCTAGCGGAGCCAGGTGAGGCCTTGACTGCTCACTGCTTCTTGCCTGCCGAGCGCGGGGCGCATGCCGCATCACGAGCGCGCCTACGCGCCGGCCAGGCGAGGCCGAGGAGGAGGTGCTGGGGTGCTTTAACCCTACCGTTTCCCTACCCCAGGCGGAGGCCGAGGAGGAGGTGCTGCAGATCCTGGACCTGTACGCGCGCGTGTACACCGACCTGCTGGCCGTCCCCGTCTGCAAGGCGCGCGCTGCGCCCGGGGTTGTCCTGTGAAGCATGCGCCCCGCAGCGAACAGTAGCACGCACAGGCATCCACGGCGTTTTTTTTTTTTTTTTGGGGAGGGGGGGCCATGCGTGGCACCCCATTCAGGGTTATTTTTGCGCAGTGTCAGCCACCAGCGGGCGTAGGCGGGGGCAATGCCGATTGGGCCTGCCAAAGTACTCCTTGTGGATGCAGGAGGGCGCGCTGGGGTCGGGCGCGCACGAGCGCATGCATGACACGCACACGTGAGCGGGGCGCGCGCGTCGCGCGCGCGCAGGGCCGGAAGAGCGCCAACGAGAAGTTCGCGGGCTCGCTGTACTCCATGTCGGTGGAGGCGTACGTGCCGGCAACCGGGCGCGGCTGCCAGGCCGGCACAAGCCACTGCCTGGGCCAGAACTTCTCGAAGATGTTCGGCATCGAGTTCGAGGCGGAGGATCGCAGCAAGCAGCTGGCCTGGCAGAACAGCTGGGGCCTGTCCACGCGCACGATTGGCATCGCGATCATGGTGCATGGCGATGACAAGGCGCGGCTCCGCGCCGCCCGAACCCGCGGCCGGTGCCCCCGCTGAACCGGCTGCATGCAGCAGGGCGCCTGGCTGTGTGGTGGTGGGGGGGGGGGCGGCGTTGTCAGCGTGCTGCCCTCGGGTCAGGGCGCACACTGGCTGGCTCCGCTTCTGGGTGAGCTTGGTGGCCGCCCACTGCCTGATCTGCGGAATGCATGCACCTCGGACCGCAGGCCCCGGCAGCCGGCCAGGCGGGCATCAGGGGCCAGGCGGCTCGCGCCGCGTCGCACCGGCGCGCGCGCGCGCGCATCGGCTCGCGCGCGGAAGCAGCTGCCCGGCGCTGCCGCCGGCGCGCCGGCGAGCAGCCCATGCACGCCTTTTTTTACGCTCTTTCAAAAGAGTGATGCCTACCGGTGCGGGCGGCCGCGCGCGCGCGCAGGGCCTGGTGCTGCCGCCGCGCGTGGCGGGCACGCAGGTGGTCCTGATCCCCATCCCCAACGCGCGCCTGAGCGCGGAGGCCAGCGCCGCGCTGGCGGCCAAGGCCGAGGAGCTGCGCGCGGGCCTGGTGGCCGCGGGCGTGCGCGTGCACATGGACGCACGCGACAACTACACGCCCGGCTGGAAGTACAACCACTGGGAGCTCAAGGCGCGCGCGGCATGCCGCCGCCGGGCCAGCGGCCCTTGTGCCTGCCTGCTGTGCATGTCTGTCACTCATCTGGAGCGTGTAGGACCCAGCGGCCCCCGCGCCTGGCAATGATTCCGTGTCTGGCCCCATACACCTGCGGCTGGGGCGGTGCAGGCGTGCACAGCTGCCAGCAGATACTGGCAGCGCACGACCTCCCGGGTCTTTCCTGGAGATGCTGGGGTGCCGATGCGTGCTGCAGAGTGGCAGGGCAGTCTGGAGTGAGGAGTCTTCCAGACAGCATGATCAAGGGGAGCTGATGTCAGAGCAGCGCCTCTGCGCATGCAGCTGGGGGCCCCAGGGCTCGGAGACGCCCTGATTGACTAGCAAAGGCATCAAGCGCCTTATCCTGATGGAAAAGCATGCCTGTGGAGAGAGCTGCAAGCCGCGCCTGACAGCAGCGCGGCCGCGCGGCGCCAGGGCGTGCCGCTGCGCGTGGAGCTGGGGCCCAAGGACCTGGAGAAGGGCAGCGTGCTGACCGCGCGCCGCGACACCGGCGCCAAGGAGGTCGTGCCCTGGGCCGAGCTGCCCGCGCGCGTGCCCGCGCTGCTGGAGCAGATCCAGGCACGCGCCCGAGCCAATACCCCAGAGGTTGCCGGGCATGGCTCTGCCGGCGGCCGGCCGGACGGCGGCGGCGCCGGAGGGCCGGTGCGCCCGAGCGCGCGCCGCCTCGTCGTAGCAGGATGTGCGCGGCCGTCTGCGCCGGCAGCCTGCCCGGTGCCGGCGTCTGCCTGGTGCTGCCGCGCGGCTGGCAGTCGCCGTGCTGTGCGCTGGCTGCAGCGTGCATGCAGCGCGCCGTCCTCGCACAATGGCCGCTCAGGTCGGCAGCAGCGCCGAGCCAAGTTTGCGATGGTCGTGCCCGTGGGATGCGGCGGCAGGCGGACATGTTTGCGACAGCCAGCGCGGAGTTTGATTCGTGCCGTGAGACGGCCTGGGACTGGGACCAGTTCACCGCCGCGCTGAACCGGCGCCACATGGTGCTGGCGCCCTGGTGCGACCCGACCTCATGGGGACTTCATAGGGAGGCAGGGCGGCGCCAGAGCATGAGTGCATGGAGGTTGCTGTCAGGCTAGCATGCCAGCGCTAGCACGCTGGGGTGTGCGACCCCGCTTCGTCATTAATGCCATGCTGGCTGCCTGTCGAGCTGTTCGCTGCACTGTGCAGGTCGTAAGCCAGATGGGGCATGCATTCTGCGTGCAACTAACTGTGCGACAGGCGACTGCGAGCTGTTGCCACACTCCTGACAACATGGACTTGAGGCTTGGTGCCTGCGCGAGCGGCTGTGAGCGAGGCGCGCCGAGGCCGCGGAACAGGGCAGCGCCTGCGGCCCTGCCTGACCACAGCAGCGGGCGCAGGTGCGACGAGGTCGCTGTGGAGGAGGACGTGCGCGCGCGCAGCGCGAGCGCGGACGCCATGGGCGCCAAGTCGCTGTGCATCCCGCTGCAGCAGCCGGAGCTGACGCCGGGCACGCCCTGCTTCGCCAGCGGGCGGCCCGCCAAGAATTGGGCCCTGTGGGGGCGCTCGTACTAGGCCGCTGCCGCCGTCCGAGCGCTCGCTGTCTGGCGGGTCACTCGTTTCCAGAAAAGGCTGGGCGCTTGGTCGCTGTTGAGGGGCTGCTGGCTGTGGCCGCCCCTGTGGCCGCCCCACTAGGGACTGAGAGCTGCGCGTGACAGTGCTTGTGGCTGTCGGCTGGGCGGCTGCCACCCGTACGGCCACTGTCGCGCTGCTTGCACTGTTTCATTCGTGCAAGTAATCAATAAAGGTGGGCTGCTTCTTCTGGCATAGCTGGGAAACACAGCACAGTCTTGGCCTGCCGGTGCAGCGTGCAAGCACCGTATAGCGCCAAACAGACGTGCTTTCCGCTGCGCATATCCCCCTGATGCATCGACCAGATGGGATGCATAAACGCAGTGCCTGCAGAAACGGAATTTCAATGTAGCAGCATTCTTCTTCACATCCTCACTCCATCTCCCCAGCAAGCTCTGAAGGCAAATCGCCAGCAACCAGCAAGAGACCGCGGACCTGGCAGCGCATTGAGCGTGCGCTTCCTTCAATGAACCGAGTGGCTGGAGCGCTGCGGCTTGCTGCGCGAGTGCTCGCCAGGCAGCAGGGCGCGCCGGGGGCGGTGCTTGGGGCTGAAGGCGCAGGGAACTGCCTTGCATATCAGGTGCGGGGAGGGGGAGCACGTGCCTCCCCCCCGTACGACAGAGCGGCCTGCGCGTTTGCGTCGCGCATCCCCGTGTAGCGGCAACTGCACTGTGAAGGCCGGCGGTGCAATAGAGCGGGAGCGTCTCACCTTTGGGCGGCATCGCAGATGGCCTGTGTGTGGCTGCCTGCGCGGACGTGCTGCGGAGCAGCGTAGGGTTGCGGGGCCATGCGTTTGTAGGCTGCAGCCCTGTGCTTGGGCAGGAGAGCAGCCGGGTGCGTGTGCCAGTCCTCCTGGCACAGCAAATGCAGCCCTGCACACTCAGCTGATGACTATTCCTCACGTGTGCGCCTCCGCCGCGCAGGCCGCGCACCTCTACAAGGCGGGGCCTTGCGGCTTTGCATGCCGTGGCGTGCACGCATCGCCTGCGGCTGGGGCCACCGACGCAGTTGTCCCCGATGAGCTGGAGCATGCCACCGGCCTGGAGCGGTGCGCCAATGTGCTAACCTGGCGGCAGGGCAGTCACAAGCGCGCGTGCAGAGACCTGCGTGCCCTCTGCCACAGCCACTGCTGCGCCCCCAGCCGAGCTGCTGATGTAAGACCAGTGCCTTCCGCTTCTGAGCACGGCCAATACGTATGGATCACAACTTGCAACACCGTACAACGACTGTGTCGTCAGCAACTGTGTCGTCAGCAACCCCCTTGCGGCGCTGCAGGCAAGAGCTGGAGGGCAAGCTGAAGGGCGTGGACATCTTCCACGAGGACTGGTGCGCGCCCTGCCAGCAGCTGTCCATAACATACTGCTTATGACTGGGGACTCGGCTGTCATGATACGCTGCTTATGTCTGCAACCCCTTTGCGGTGCTGCTTATGCCTGCAGACTCAGCGGCCAATGCGTTGAGCGCACGCCGGCCGCGCCGCGCAGGCTCGACGCGCCGTGGGGCACCGAGGACAACCCGGTGGAGGTGACGTCCTCGTATGCAGAGCGCATCGTGGGCGTGCCGGACCCCTACGACGACTCCATTGTCTGGTGCGCGGCGCGCGCGGCAGGGGAGCGACACCTGTCTCTGGGGCTGCAGACCGCCGCGGCTCTGCAGCCCCAGCCTCCTCTGATGCGCCTTATCGGATGCGTGACGCGTGACGCAGCCTTTGCGTCGCGCGTGCTGTGCTGTGTTCCGAGCTGTGAAGCACGGGGGTGTCTTGTACGGCGGCGCCCCGGCGCCTGCGCTCCTTTGCCAGCCTGTCGTCGGCGCTCGCCGGCGTGACGCAAGGCTGCCGCCGGGCGCCAGGTGGGGCACGATCGAGGAGGGCCAGCCGCCCAAGCAGCTCGTGGAGGGCGGGGAGTACTTCATCTTGAAGAGGTGCGCCCGGTCTGAGCCCTGCCGGATTGAGTATAGGCCAGGCACCGCGCCTGACGCCCGGCTGCTGACATGGGGCGCGCATGCGCAGGACCGGCGACGGCGGCCACAGCCACTGAGCCCAGGTCATCAGGGCAGCCAGTGGCGGGACCGGGACGCTTCTAGCTGAGGGTGGGCGCCGCGGCCGGGCTGCATGGGGAGCCCAGGGCGGGGGCCAAGCGCGGAGGGGCTCCCAGCAGCCACCCGGGTGCTTAAGCAGCGCGGCAAAGTCCTTGCTGCCTGCCGGGCACAGCAAATGTGTGACGCCGCGTATGTTCCAACTGCGCAGTGCCGGAGAGCACGCGCTCGAGGTTCAGGTGAGCTACGGTATGGGTGAGGGCAGGGGACACTTACAGACAGTGTGGGCAATGGGCAGGGCGGCGCGCGGCTGTGCTCCTGTGCTGGCGCAGCGCTTCGCAGCGGTGCAGTGTGGACGCGGCCGCATGAGGTGTTACGATACGTTCAGGTCATGTTTCCAGCCCTTCAGTGGAGTGCGTCTCAGCACAGCAGCGCGCATGCGACGCGCAGGCCGCTGCCGTAAGACTCGTCCCCTTGAGTGCAAGGTCCAGCCCATGCTTTCAAGGCACGTCATCTGCTTGGCTCCTGATGAGACGCACGAGCTCGCAGGCTCGCGCCACCCTTTAGGTGTACCTGATGCAAGTCTTAGAGGCGAGCAGGGATCAAAGTGACGTTGCCGACATGGTGCACAGACGCATTGCTTTAGACCATGTGCAGCATTGCGTAGGTTACCACCGCGCATCACATACGCCGCGCAAGGCGCACAAGCCCTGCAACGGCTGGCAGAGGGACCGTCAAACCCCAGCACCAGAGCTGGCATACATGACTCCGCACTCGGCCCTGTCAGCTTACGGGCAGCAGCTCGGCCAGGCGCAGCTGCAGCGCAGCGACGCCCTGAGGGTCGGGGCGCGCGCCAGTCAGCGCGCCCTGGGCCAGGCCCCCGGCGGCGGCCGCTTCCCCGGGCGCGCTGGCCGCCGCCGCGGCCGCGCACGCATGCGGAGGGCGCCTGGCGCACCGCTGCGTGTGCGGGCTGCCGGGCATAGCGGCCCCGTGCGACTCCCCATCGCTGCCGCTGCTGCCGCCAGAGCCGCTGCTGCCGCCAGAGCCGCTGCTGCCGCCAGAGCCGCTGCTGCCTCTGCCGCCAGCGACCGCCGGGCCCGAGCGCGCTGCGTCCCCCGCCGTCGATGAGCCTGGACCGGAGTCGCCGTAGGCGCCGTCTTCGCGCTCTGCGTCGCTCTGGCTGCCCCGGTCGCCGCCGCTGCGGCTGCTGCGGCGGCAACCTTCCCGCTGCGAGCCCGTGTCTGAGGTCGGGCTGGAGCCAGAGTCGCTGGACGAACCCGATGCGCACTCGCCAGCTGACGCAGATGTAGACGCCGAGCTGCCAGTGGCACTCCCAGTTTGACTCGTCGAGGAGGCAGTCGCAGCGGAGCCGCCGGCCCCGTCCTGCGCGCACGCATCCGTCACCGCCCTCAACACGTTCAGCGCATCCGCGCGTCCTCTCCTCTCGCACAGCGTCGCACCACACCGCTGTCTTCAGGCCAATCCGACATGCTATGACGGAAGCCAAGCCTGCGCACAGGGTGATCCCAGGGAGCAGACGCGGCCTGCGACACAATGCCTACCCTGCGTCCGCATACATGCATACAACACTTTGCCGGGGCCGCGCCCGCACCCGGCTCCTGGCGGCGGGAGCAGACGTGTCGATCTGGCAGCCGGCCGGCTCGTGCCGCGGCGCAGAAGAGGCGCTGGCAGTGGGCGAGGTGGAGGGCGACGGCGGGTCCGAGTGCAGCAGCGGGTCAGAGAGCCCCGCCTGTGCGACCAGCCAGCGCCGCCGCGCCGCGTACTGGCCCACGCGTTCCGCACGCCTGCGGCGGCCGTCCGGCGGTGCGGCGGCGTCACGACGCCCGTTTGGCATGTGACTGGTCACAGTGCTCCACACGCTCGGGCCGGGCATGCCCCTGGCAGACGTGCCTGGGGCAGCGCAACAGGGAGGCGCAGCGGTATGCATTGAGTGATGCGGGCGGTGGGAGCAAATGTGGTGTGGCACCTCTCGCAGTGGCCTGACATGCGGGCGCCTGCCCGAAAGCGCATGCGCTGCCGCACCTGTCGGCCGCGTCGGCCGGCGGCAGCGGCGGCGCCGCGCCGCCAGGCACGGGCTCGGGGCTCGCGGGCGCGGCGCGCGCGGCGCCCGCGCGCGCCGGCCCTGCGGCGGCACAAATCGGCGGCGCGGGCGGCGAGCGCGTGCTGGAAGCGCGGCCGGGGTGGGCGGCAGGGTTCAGGTTGGACGCGCGCGCGGAGCTGGACGCGTAGCCGGCGCTGCTGCTGGCGAAGCCGGTCAGCGGCGTGTCCCACAGCGGCGTGGCCTCGCGCCACGCGCGCGCGCTGGCCATGCTCGCCGCGCTCACGCTCGTCCCTGCCCGCCGGCAGGGCAAAAGGTTCAGGGTCGGTTCTTGGGCCGCGCCGTCGCAAAGCGCAAGGTCCCGACTCTGCAACAGCTGCCAAAACAGGTGTAAACCCAGCAGTGAGGCTGCTTAGCAGCAGCCTCCCGCCGACTCGCGCAGCAACGCGCAAGCGGGCATTGCCAGGCCCGGCCCCGGCCGCCTGGCAGCGCACGGCGCTCCCTGCAGGCCCATGCACGGGCGCCGGGCGGCCCGTGCGCCCAGGGCAGGCTGCCGCGGGCCGAAGCAGGGTGCCCCTGGGGGTGCCCCTGGGGCCTGACGCCGCGCGCGCGCACCCAGCACGTCGCTTGCCGCGCGCTCGGCGGCGGAGCGCGTGGCGGAGCCCGGGCGCGGCGGCAGGCCCAGGCTCGCCTCGCGCGCCGCCAGGCTGGCCGCGCGCGCGCACGCGCCGCCGCCGGCCACGCCGCCGCCGCCGGCCGCGCCCGCCGATGCCGGCCGCGCGCCCAGCCGCCAGGCCTGCGCGGCCCGGAGCAGGTTGGTTTCAGGAGGGGGCAGACCAGCATCTCACAAGTGCAGAGCGCTGGAGCTCGAAAAGGGGTCTTCATGCGGCCATGGCAGTGAAGACGAGCGCCAACCCAGCGGGGGGATTGCAGCACGCGGCGGGAAGGCGGCGCCACATGGACCCTAGGGTTTGAGCCGCTTCCTGCCGCGCGCCTGCGCGCGGGGCAGCTCCATGGTGGCCGCGGGCGAGCTGCCGGACATCGGCGACGCCGGCCCAGAGCGTGCGGGCGGCGCGCGCCCCGGCGCCGGCGCGTGCGCGTGCTGCGCTGCGGGCGCCCACGTGCGCTGCGCAGCCGCGGCCGGCCCCTGCGCCTGCGCGCGCAGCACGGCATGCTGAGCCAGGTAGGTGCGCACGACGTTGGCGGGGCATGCAGGGCTGGTGAGCAGCGGCGCGGCCGGCGCCGTCTCGCCCAAAACGGGGCAGGCTGCAGCGCTGCGGCGGAACGGCTCTACTAGCAAGCACAAGCGAGCCAGGCGCGGTTTTCGTAACGCGGCATCTCATCCTGCAGAGCCGGTTTCCGGTGCAATTTACTGGCCTGCCGCACCGGAGGAAGGCAGGCTCCTGGCGCGGAGGGGCGGCCGCCGTCGCCGCGGGCCGCGCCCCCGCCCGCCTCAGCCGCATGCCCGCGGCGCCCCGGAGTGGGCGCCGCCTGGGGCGCCCGTGCGGCGCTCCTCGCGCCCGGGTGCATGGGCGCGGCGGCGGTGCTGTCGGAGTCCGCGTCGAGCGGCGCGGCTGTGCCCAGATAGGCGCCCGCTGGCACCAGGTAGAAGGCCTGGTGCGCGCCAAACGCGGGCGGCCCGGGCGCCGCCTGCGCCGGGGCTGATGCGCTAGCGCGGGGCCCCGACGCTGGCGAGGAGCGCGCATTGGCTTGACCCAGTTGCGATCCTCCCCCGGGCAGCCCGCTGCATGCATTGTCCGCCCCCGCGCGCGGCGCCTGGCGTGCGGGCGCATGCTGGCCCGTGACGTTCGCGGGCACAGACGGGCCGCCGCTCGGTGTGGGCGCCGCGGCCAGCGGCGCCCGCAGACCGCTCGTGGATGTGCCAACCTCCGTCGTGCCGGCAGCGCCGGAGCGCTCGGGCGCGAGCGCGGGCGTGACATCATGCTGCGCAGTTGCCCCAGGTGAGCGCTCATCGATCGCCATGCGTGCCGTGGCAACGGCGGGCGCCGCAGATTCAGCCTGCCGCAGCTCTACGGGGGAGCCCTGCCCGCCGCCGGCCGCCGCGCTGCGCCGCTGCTTCAGCAGCTCCAGCGGGGACCCCGCCCGCGGGCGCCCGGCGGGCGGCGAGCGTGACGCGGCGGCGGGCGCCGCGCCGGCGCCGCCCGCGGCGCCGGCGGGCGCACGCTGTCCGGCAGGGTCGGGGCCCTCCGGTGATCGGGTTAGGGCGCCAGGCAGGGGCGCCGGCTGGCCACGGCGGCGCAGCTCCTCCAGCGCCACCTCCGCCAGCATCTGCAGCACCAGCTGCACCAGCGCGTGGCCGCCGCCGGGCGACCCAGGATAGGGTAGGGTAGGGTTAGGGTCGACCGCGGCTCGCGGCGCCGCCCCCGCCAGCGTGCCGGCGCGGCCCGGCGCCTCCCCGCCCGCCGCCGCGCCCGGCTCAGCGGCCGCGGGCGCATGGCGCGGCGCAGCGGGGAGGGCCGCCGAGCCGGGGCTGCCGCCAGGGCGCGGCCTGGGGCTGCCGGCCAGTGCGCGCAGCGCGTCCGGCAGCGTGCCCAGCGCGCCGTCCCAGGTCCCAACCAGGCGCGCGAGCTCCGCGGCCGCCGCCTCTCGCGCGAGCGCAGTCACCGCATCGGCCGAGCATGCACCTGCCTCTGCACCCCGCCCAGCGCCCCCCCTAGCGCCGCCCGCGCACGGCTCCCGGGGCGGCGCTGAGCCCGCATTCGCCGGGCCGCGCCTGCATGCGCCGTCGGAATTTTCCAAGGGCGCGTGCGCCCCAGGCGCCGTGGCGCCGGCCTGGCATGCGGCGTCCGCGGCGCCGGCGCGCGGCGCCGCGGCAGGCGGCGCGCGCGCGCGCGTCGCCGCCGTAGCCAGGTGCGCCGCGACTGCGTCGGCGACCCAGCCCGACAGGCAGCCGCGCAGCTGCGCGGCCGTGATTGTCGGGCCCTCGCCGCCGCCGCCGCTTACGCCGCGCACCTGCGCGGACGGCGAGGCCGGCCGCGCCAGCGGGTCTGGCGTTGCGGCCGCTCGCGCTGCCGCTGCGGCCAGCTTGGCATCGGTCCTGAGCGATGCGCTCGCGCGCGTACGCTCAGGCCGCCTGCCGCCGTCTACCTCGGCCGCCAGGCTCGCCCCATGTGCGCGCGCGGGCGCCTCCGGGGCGCGCGCTCGCGGCGCCGGCGCGTGCGCGGCGCCCGCCCGCCGCGCCGCGCCGGCGTCCTGGGGACTGCGCCGCGCGGCGGGCTCGGCGTCCGCGGCGCGCTCCGAGGGCGCGCAGGAGCTCTGGACCGACGCATACCCTGAGCTGGACCTTGCAGCGGCGCGCTCTGGGGTCTCCGCCTCGGAGCCGCTGGACTCCGCGTCGAGCAGCAGCGCGGCGAGCGCGGCGAGGACGGCCTCGCGCTGGCCGCCGCGGCTCGCGGCGGCCGCGGCGGCCAGGGTGGGGTCGTCGTAGGCGGAGGCCTTTGGGTGCGCGGCCCCATCGGCGCGGGCGGCGCCGGGCAACGCGCACGCTGTGCCGGCCGGGGGCCGCGGAGCCGGCGGCGGCGCGGCGCTTGGCGGGCCCGCGGGCGGCGGCCGCGGCGGCGGCGCGCCTGCCGCCGTGCACACGCCGCCTCAGGCGGCGGTGTTGCATGCTGGCAATTCCAGTGTGCGGGTGCTGGGCATAGCGGGCGGGCACACCGAAGCGCTGGCGTCTTGCAGCTCCCCGATCCGCATTGTACGTGCACACACAGAGGCATGACAGGCCTGGCCCCCCAGACTGTGCAACAGCGAGCGCCCTGTCAGCCTCAAAACCTGTGCGCCCAGCAGGCACGAGCGCACCCGCAGCCTGTGGCCTGCGCGGCGGCGGCGGCGGCGGCGGCGGCGGCCGCGAACCGAACGCGACCAGCGGCCGCGGCGCTTCGCGCATGGGCGCGGCGGCCGCGGCAGCCGGCGAGCCGCGCGCATGCGGGGGCCAGTCTCCTGCGCCCGCCTGCATGGAGGCCCCGTCCTCCGCTGCATGCCCGTGCGCCTCGGGGCGCTCGCCGCTCGCATGCGCATGCGCAGTGGCCGATTCGCGCGGGGGCGCCGCGGCGTTCCCCTCAGTTGCGGCCTGCATCGCGCAATGCATGACTCACCCGCTGGCAGGAGCCAAGGGTCAGAGTGCGATGCATGCACGCCGGTGCCAGCGCTGCACCGGTCTGGTGCAGGTGGTTCCAGGCGCAGGCGCAGGCACACGGCGCGTGCAGGATGCGACTGCATGCTGCGCACAGCAGGCACCAGCGCGGCACGCCCACGGCACGGCCGATCGGCCCAGGAGGGCGCGCGTGCCTGCTCGGCGCCTCCGCGGGCCAGGGAGTCCGCCGCCGCGCTTGCGCCTGCGGCCAGGCCGCCGCCCGCGCAGCGCGGCGGCTGCGCAGCGCCCGCCGCGGGGCCTGCCTGCGCCTGCAGCTGCGGGCCGCGCAGCGGGACCCCTGTCTGTGGACACCCTGCATAGGGCTCTGGCCACGGCCCCGACCCCAGGCCCCATAGGCCCAGCGGCGGCAGGAGCATGGCCGGGACCCAGCCGGGGGGCAGGGCCCAGGCCGCGGGCGCCGCGCCCTGCTGGGCGCCGGCCCACGCGCCGGCCTCCCTGCCCGCCCCTGCTGCATCCGCGTCGGCCGCCGCTGCTGAGCGTGCGCGCGCAGACGCGCCAGCCCCCGCGTCCGCCTCGTCACCGCAGGACGTGTACGCCCGGGGGTCGTAGCCCGCCGCGCGGCCGCCGCCGGCGCCCGCCGCGCCGCCCAATGCAGAGGCGCCGTCGCAGCCGCCCGTGGCCGGCCGCGGCGCGGCGCGCGTGCTGCCTGCGGAGCGCGGCCGCCCGCGCACCGCCGCGGTGGCGGCGGCCGCGGCCGCCGCCGCGATCGCGGTCAGCTGCGCCGTCAGCAGGCCCGCGCACTGCCGGGCGCCCGCGCCGCGCTCCAACGCGGGGTCGGGCCGCGCGCCCGCGCTTCCCCGCCGCGGCGCCGCCCCTGCTGCGTCGGTCGGCGCAGGAGTGACGCTGCCGCGGGCGGCCGCATCCGGCGCCTCCCCGCCGGGCGGGCTCCGGCCCTGCCCAGGGTCCGGGCCGGCCAGACGCGTGGCGCCCGATCCAGCTGCGGCCGCCGCGGCGCCGCCGCCGCTGAGCGGCCAGGGCACCGGCGCCTGGCGGCGCGGCGCGCCCGGGTCGGCCGCTGCGGCGCTGGTCGCGGCGCCGCCGCGCGCCGCGCACGCTGAAGGCCCCAACGAGGTGCGCGCCGCACCGCCGTCTGCCTCGCGGTCGCCTTCGCGCTGCGCGGCATGGGCCGGCGGGTGCTCCTGACCCCGGCCCATGGCCACGCTGCCGGCCACGCACTGATCGCCGCCGCCTATCGCCCCGCCCTGGGCGCGCTCGCCCGCCGGCAGGGCCTCAGCGCCCGCAGGCGGCGCGGCCCGGCCGGCCACCGCGCGCGGGGGCTGCGCGGGGCGCAGGCCGCGCAGGCCGCCCGGGCCGGCCTGCACAGCGGCGGAGCGCTGCTGCGGCGGGGCGGGCGCCCGGCGCGGGGACGCGCACGCTCGCGGTCCGCCCACCACCAGGCGGTTGGCGTCGAGCACCGACAGCGGGCTGCGCGGCGGCGGCGCGCCGTAAAACGTGCTCAGCACCTGCGGCCCGGCGCGGCCCGCGTCGTGCGCTGCGCCCGCGCCTGCTCGCCGGGCGCGGCCGGTGGGGCGCGGCCAGGAGCTTTGTGTGTGCGGGGGCCAGGTACCAGGCCCGCCAGACAGCATGGTGCCACCGTCCCGCACTCCTATCTGCCTGATTGCAGCAGGTCTCGCAGCCGGGGCTGGGATGGACTGAGGTAGAGCGGGGCGTGGGTGGCGCGCCTGGCCCAGGTAGTGCTGGGCGTCTGCCAGGCCCGCCTCGCTGGGCTTGCCGGCGCGCAGGTGCCGCGCGATGACCTGCTCGCACTCGGGCGGCGCTGCGCCCTGCGCGCCGCGGGGCGCTCAGACGCAGCTGCGCGCGCTGCAAGGGACGCGGATGTCTTGATCCCGCACCCGTACCACAAAATATATAACAAGATGTTGGCCCACACCCATCGAGCAGCGGCAGCTCGAGCGCAAGGGCGCCGCCAGGAGCCGCTGGCGCCAGAGCAGCCAGCAGCGAGGGACGCGCCTCGTCACACTGCACCAGCAGCTCGCTCACGGCCGCAGCGAGCGCGTCCGCCGGCGCGGGGAGGTCTGCGCACGGCGCGGGGCTCGGCGGCCCAGCCTCCGCAGCGGCGTCCCAGGGCGCCTCGCAGCGCGCCCGCTGGGGCAGCCCCTGGGGCAGAGCCGGGTCGGGCTCAGGCGCCATGCCCGCTCCCATGCCCGCTGCGCCACCGCGGCCCGCGTCGCCCGCCGCGCCAGGGGCGGCGGAGGCCCCCGCGCGCGCCGCGGCCTGCGCCGCGGGCGCGCGCGGCGGCGCGGCGTCCGCGCCGGCGTCTGGTGACGCGTCGTCGCTGCCGAGGTCCACGGAGTCCCAGAAGGAGGCGTCGGCCAGGCGCTCGTCGGGCGCCGCCGGCTGCGCCGCCAGGAAGCGCGCGCGCTCCGCGCGCAGGCGCTCCGCGCCGCTCGCATTGCGCGCCAGCGCGTGCATGCTGGGGCCCGCCCCGCGGCCGCTCGCGTCGCCCGCCATTGCTAGCATGTCGCAGGCCGGCGTGCCGCCGCGCGGATCGGGCGAGGGGGGCGCGGTTCAGTTGACAGGCGGGGCTGCATCGGCCAGGCCATCACCGGTTTTTGAAGCTGGCTAGGGACTAGGGCCACCGCCATCTAGGAGAGCAGCTTGTCTGGGGTGGCTGAATCAAGGCTCTGCAGCCTATCATCTACGTCAGCAGTGCAGCTGGTCATACGATGTCCTGCTGAGCACTACCTGGTTGTCTGTGAAGCGGGGAGCCCGGGACGCGGCAATGGCGTTCTTGCTGCACAAGTGGGCATCGGGCTGGGGGCTGCCGTCCATATCGCCTGCCTGCACTTGTGTCGAGGTGAGCGCGGCCTGACGCAGTGCCGCGAGCTCTCAGATTGGCGGGCGGCATGCAGCGGAGCACGGTCACGCCGCTTGCGGACGTGCCAAGCGTCAGAAGCCCCTGACCCCACAGGCCCTCGCGCAGATGCACCTGCGGCTGGCAGGCGTGGAAGTCCTGGTGCAGGAGTATGATGGTGCCCGCCGCTCTCCATCAGGCGCGTGTGTGCCCTGGTCAACAGTTCGCGCCAAGCTCACCCGTCCCCGGCGTCGTGTCACAGCCCTGGCGGTGGGAGGCGGGGGTTGCCGGCGCATGCATGCTCTGCCCAAGGCTCCGCCCTGTCGCACCGTGTCCGCTGCGTGCACGCTCGGTTCGCGGGCCGCTGGCGGATGAGCGGGACAGCGCAGGCAGCGACGCGCGCGGTGCCCGTCCCGGGCTGCCTCGCCCGCACGGACGCCGCGCGAGGCGCGCGCCGCACAGCGGCAGCGCCCAGCCTCTGGCGTGCGCGCTGCAGGCCAGCTGCCGGCGCTGGAGCGTGGCGACGACCTGGTCGAGGGCGGCAGCGACGAGGACAGCTGCGCGCAGGCCATTGCCGGGTACCTGGCTGAGCATGGGCACGACCTCGACGCGCACCTCGGCGCGACCGAGCGCTCAGAGCTCGCGGCTTTCAGGCGAGTGCGCGGTCGTCATCCTTTCCCTGCTGCGCCGCGCCTGACCGCGCTGCTGCCGCAGGCGCGCTCGTCGGCGGGCAGAGGGCCGCGCGCTCTGCTCGGGTTTGCATGCGTGGCCCCGTGCTGCCTGCCCGCCAAGCCCGCACAGGCACGCTGGCGCCCAAGGCTGCGGCGTATCAGTGCGCCCGCAGAGCCGCACCATAAGCCTCGTCACATACCCTGGACCCACGCGCGCCTGCGAGCCTGGCCCCCTCCAGCGCCGCGTGCAGCGCGCTCGCCAGCTTCTAACCCTATTTCAACCCGAACAACATCCAACCCTAACAGCGAGCCAGCGCCCGGGCATGACCAGCCGCGCGCGCCCGCAGCGCACTGGTGCGCGACGCGCTGGAGCCGGCCACGGCTGCGGCGCTGTGGGCGGAGCGGCACAGCTATGCCGCGCACACGCGCCCCGCGTACGGCGCGGGCCTGCCGCTGCCGCTGAGCCTGCTGCTGCCCTGGGCGCGCCGCCGCGCGGGCCTGCAGCGCCTGGGGCCGCTCACGCCGGCGCAGGCGCGCGCCGGCGCCGGCCCGCTGCTGGCCGCCTGCCTGCCAAGCATGCATGGGCGCCCGGGCGCCGGCTGCTGAATGGCCACTGATTCAGTTGGGACAGCACTCATGGGTCGTGCTCTTGGGGTCACAAGTGCCCTTCCTTGGTGGACCACAAGGACGGGATCCCCCAGTCCGAATTCCCCAGTTGCAAGGCGCCCCCCCAGGCCTTGGATTTGCTGGCCATTAGGGCCTTGCTGGGCACGGGGCATAGAAGCCACAGAGCATTTTGAACGATGAGCCTGCTGCGGTGGCTGGGCCGCCCTGCGGTTTCATGGAGCAGAGGAGAGCGCGGGCTGCCCAGCTGTCCCAGCAGGCTCTTCCTTCACAGTGCTCTGTGCTTGTTATGCCCTGCGCCAAGCTGCCTCATGTCCAGCGTACCTGAGGCCCGGGCCATGCCTTGCATCCGGGGGAGCCAAACTCGTCCCTGTGGGCCATCAAGGAAGGGCATGTGAGACCCTGTACGATTGGGAAGTGCTGTACATGTTGAAGCAATGAGCAAAGCCATTTCATATGCATGGCCAGGCGGCCGCCTTGCATTGCACTGCACACAGTCCAGTTGTTGTGTGTCGCTGCATGAGTGGCCCTGTCAGCCACGCGCAAGCAGCCGGGCGCGCGGCGACGCGCCGGCAGGGCGCGTCAGCCGACACGCCCCGAGGCGAGGGCCGCAGTGACGCGGCCGCCCGCGACCTCGGCGCGCGTCGCGGCAGGCATACAGCCGAGCCGGTAAGGCATACGAGGCGCTCGAGGCGCGGCTGCGCGCGTCGGCGGACGCGGGCGGGCGCTTCGTGCTCGGGCGGCGCGCGTGCAGCCTGGACGCGCGGCTGTGCGCGCACCTGCTGCACCACCGCTTCGCGCCCGTGTCGCCGCCCGAGCTGCGCCGCCAGGCGCGCGGCGGGTCATATAACGGCGGGCGGGACGGGCAGGCAGACGCGCCCGGCACTGACACGACAGCGCTGTCCTTGGCACTTCGTGACGGCTCGAGCGGCGCTAGCCTGCTGCAGACGGCGTGTCTCCAGGGCCCATGCGCATGCGCCCTGGGAGCCTGGGGAGCGCAATCTGTGCCCAGCACGCTCTGGCTGCAGAGCTGCGCCCCGCCCTGCAGCGCGCCTTGCCAGACCTGGTCTGCAGTCCAGCAGTGACTCTGGCATGTGTTTTCGTCCAGAGTGATTGAGCTGTTCTCCTGCAATTCAGACTGGGTGCGGTGCATGTACTCAGAGGTGATCGGCGGTGCGTGTGTGCAGGTGTGTCGGGGGGCTTCGCCGGGTGTAAGGAATGTCACGCCAGCAAGCGCGCGCGCGCAGCTCGAGCGGCACCCGGCGCTGGTGCGCTACGTGGAGCGCATGCTGGCGGACGTGTTTGGCGCGCCGCTGCCGGCCGCGCCCGCCGTGCAGGCCGCGGACTGGGGCCCGCGCGCGGAGCCGGGCGCCGCGCGCAACCCGCCGGACGCCAAGCCCTGGTGGTGCGCGCGCCGGGCCGCCGCAGTCTCTGTCATGGGGTTAGGGCTGCCTGGCTGCCGCATGCCGCAGTTGAGAGGCGGCATGCCTGCACAGCGCTCACCCCCGGCCCTGCGCCGTCTGTCGCCTGGAGCCCGAGGACGTCCGCTGCTGCCTCCCAACCAGCTAGGAGATATGCACCGTGTGGCCTGCTGGACGCGTGTTAAGCACAGGGCACACCTGCGTGGGGGTTTCACAGGGTGTGAACGCTGAGCTGCGTGGCGGGGATGCGGGGTGCGGGCGCCAATCAGCGTGGGATGTTCGTGTGGCCCTGTCCCTTTTACAACCCTACCCTACCCTATTATGGGGGGCCGCAGGTCTGCTAGGAGCGCCCCGAAGAGTGCGGAGGAGGAGGAGCGCGTGCGCAACAACTGGCGGTGGCTGGGCGGCGTGGGCGTCATCGCCGCATCATACATACTCTTCTCGGCGGGCATGTTCACAGTGGTCAGCGAGGACGAGGAGTACTACGAGGATGACGACTTTGAACTTGTGGATGAGTAGGTGGGGTGCTTGGCGTGCGTTTAGTTACTAAACTGTAGTATGGCCTTGCGAACGTCCTTTGGAGACACAAATATAATAGCTGTGTATACAGATGGTCATTCCTCATAATGCGTGTCATGAGAATACCTGAGCAATATACGCAGGATTTAAACACAAGTGGCTACAAGGGTCAGGCCTGCAAAAACAACATCGGCTTGGCAACCAGAGCAAGGCTTGCCAGGGTCTCGTGCAGCTGAAGGGTCTGACGCACTGACTAGTTACAGAGCAGGACTGGCTGGACGAAACGTCCAGGACTCAGCGAGATCCAAGCGGCGTGTTTTTGGACGGTGTTGGAGACAGGCACCGCCAAGATGCGGGGCCAGTTCAATGCCTCCCTGTCCGTGCAGGTGCAGGAGCTCAAGCGCACCATGCAGAACAGGGACAAGCGCCGCAGCAGCGACCAGCGGCACCGCAGAGTGCGTGCACACGCGCTCCGTGCAAGCAGTCTGAGGCACACTCCTCTGTCCTGCGCTGAGCTTGAGTCGCCGAGCGCAGGTCGGCGCGGACGACCCGTACGATGCGCGTCCGGCGCCGCCGAACAGCACCGGCGGCGTCGCGCTCGGGCCCGCCGCGGCGGCGAGCTCGGCGGTCGCCATGGCGGCAGCGCTAGAGGGCCCCCGCACCCTGCACTGCGACCTATGCCAGGTCGGGCCCGCACCCGTCACCTCACGCTGCCCCAGCTCGGCAGGCGGGCCGGGCCAGAGCAGCGTCCCTGCTGTGCAGGCCGGTTCAGCAGCAGGCTCTCCCCGCGGCCCGCTGCACCACGGGACCCCTCGCGCCCTGAGCAGAGCTCGTGTCAGCGGGGAAGCGCGCTGCCGCAGTAGCGCCGCCAGCGGCCCTGCGCGCGTGGAGCTTCCCCAGCAGCTCGCTCAGGCTCCGGTGACGGGGTCGCCGGGGCTGCTGTGTCAGCGGCTGACGCTTTGGCGCTGTCGCCGCAGGCCAGCTTCCGCGGCCAGGCGCTGCTGCAGCAGCACCTGGAGGGGCCGGCGCACCGCAAGGCCGAGGCGCGCGCCGAGGCGCTGCGCCTGCGCAACGAGCGCCTGGGCGCCAACCGCGGCGCGGCCGAGGCGGCCGTGGTGCGGGCCCGTCCCGGTGCACAGCGCGGGGGGTGGCGGGCCGCCGGCGGCGGCCCACTCACGCGCCGCCTGCAGCATGCCTGGCCAGCCCAGTAGCCAGAATGGCCGCGGAGGTTGCATGGTAAAGGGCATGCCGCTACGGGCCTGTGGCCCTGCCCGCCGCCCCGACTGAACAGCGCCCCGTGGCCAGGCTGCCGCGGCCTGGGCGAACGCCGGCGGCGCCGCGAGCAGCGCAGCGCCGGCGCCCGGCGGCGCGCCGGGAGAGGCGGCGGGCGGGAGGCCGCCCGCGCCCGCGCAGCCGGCGGGCCACGACCCGGCGCGGCAGCGGCGCGCAGGCGCCGAAGGTGCGGCCCCGCGGGCGCTGCATCCCAAGAAACAGGGCCATAACCAGATTGTGGTGTTCGGGTGTGCGCCAGGGCGCGTGCAGGCACTCCCTGGAAACCGCCTGACTTTTGGTTCTGCTGACGTATTGATTACAGAGCATAGAGCGCCTGACAGACTCCGTGCAAAGGCAGCATAACAGCGGCAGCATTGTGCCTTTGCTGCATCATGCAGAAGAGTTGTCTAGCGCACTGTGCCGGTAATGAAGCAGAGCCTTATAGCTGTGCGTGCTGGCTTTGCTTCGCACCGCCGGCGCAGCTTTGACACTGCTGGTTGGGTCCCGTGCAGGCGGCGGCAGGGGCGGGGGCAGGGGCGGCGGCGGGCGCGGCGGCGGGCGCGGCGACGGGCGCGGCGGCGGGCGCGGCGGCGGGCGCGCTGCGGCGCTGGCGGCCGAGCGCGAGGCGGCGGCGGCGGCCGCTGCGGCAGCCGCGGCTGCGCGGGTTAGCCACGGGGAGCTGGTTGCGCGCGCGCGGCGCTCCGGCGAGCCGCTCAGCCTGGGAGGTGGCTGCCCGGCGCCGCGATGCGTGCTGGGCCTGCCTGGGCTGCCAGCGGGCGCGGGGCTGAGAGACGGCTGCTGAGCCTGCTTGTGTGGGATGCGAGCGGCGCTGTGATCCACCGCAGCGCCACGCATGGGGCTGGAGCATGCTGCCGCTGCGGCTTGGCCGCTCTTACCAGCACGCATCTGTCCCCAATCCCGTAATCGCACAGGTCGTGCACTGACGGCTGCGAATGGCATGGGGCTGCACATCTGCGCTGCACTGCCAGCACCACTCTTCGCCATGCTCTGACCCCGCCGCATGCGCCAGGCTGGGTGCCGCCGACGGTGCCGGAGGCGCAGCCGCCCGCAGCGAGCGCGCCCGACGCAGCCGAGGCCGCGCCTGCGGATGGGGCCGCCGCGGCGCAGGAGCCAGCGGCACCGCGCGCGGCTGCGGAGCGCGCGCATTGCGGCGCAGCGCAGCACGAGCCGGGCGGTGGGACGGCCGTGCCAAGCGGGGCCGGGGGCGGCGCGGGCGCGGCGGGCGCGGGCGCAGGCGAGGCGCGCGAACAGGCGCTGCCTGTGCTGCTGGGCTACAGCAGCGACTCCGACGGCAGCGGCGGCTCCGACGGCAGCGGCGCCCCGGGCGGGCCGCCCAAGTTTGAGAGCTTCTTCTAGGCGCCGCGCTGTGCGCTGCGCGGCCGAAGCCGTGGCGTTTGTCATTGAACTTTCAGGTCGATTTTTACCGTCAAACTGGAAGAAACAAGGGGTTGCTGGCGTTGTCACAGTGCGGAACTGCTTTGCTCAGGCGGCGTCAGGCTGAGGAGCAGCTAGCCTACCCCAGCCCTACCCTACTCCGCGCGGGCGCCCCCGCCCGCTGTGCGCCACGCCCACCGCGCTCTCGGCCAGGAGCCGGGCGCAGGTCGGCGCGTCGGGCAGCTCGCCGCGCGGGTCCAGGCGCAGGTCGCCGATGAACACGATGCCGTGCAGCTCGGTGTCGGTCAGGCCGTTCCGGGTCATGCAGTCCACCGCCTCCACCCCGGACGCCTGCCCGCAGCCCCGCTTGAAAATTGTGTCTCCGCTGCATGAGATGCGGCATGGATGCAGGGCTCTGCGCGTGGGACGGGAGGATGGCAGGGGTCTGTGCCAGGCCATGCTGCAACAGCGGGTTGTGCCTTCAGATCATGCTCGGTCGGCAACCGGCCGCAGAGTCGCGGTGTGTAAGGGCGCCAGCACCCGGCAGGCAACATTCCTGGACTCCTGGAGACCGCTCCCACCGTTGCGCACGAAACCCCGTGTGCTCCCCGTGCAGCCCTCGCGCATCCAGCCACAGGCCGCGCGGGGCGCGGCACGGGCAAGGCCGGCGCCTGGCGAGGCTGCCGGATGGCAGGGCAGCGCTCTCGCTCAGCGCTGTCAACAAGTGCTGCAAGCGCGTCCCCTCTGGGCGGCGCAGCGCTGCCCGGCGGCCGCCTGCGCGCGCTGCATGCGCAGCCCAGGAGGACCGGCGGAGGCGCCGGGGCGCGGCCTAGGCCGCGGCGCGGGGGCCGCGCCTTGGGGAAGTCGAGCTCGACCAGCGCGGGCGACACCTCCTCGACGCGCGGGATGAGCACCAGCGAGGGCTTGACTTCCATGGCGAAAGCAATGCGCTTCCACTCCTCCAGCCGGGCCTCAAAGTCGCGCCGGTCCGTGAGCGCGGCCACGCGCCGGTAGTCCGCGCCCGCCGGCAGCAGCCGGCAGTCGTCGAGCGGGCTCAGGCGCAGCGCGACGACCGCCTCGCCCGGGTCCCGCAGCTGCACGGCCCCGCCCTCATCCTCCTGCGCCGCGCAGCCCGCGGCTTGCCGCCCCCCGCGCCGGCGGAGCGGCGCGCCACGCAGCGTCCCCGCAGCTTCAGCAGCGCTGAACGACGTCGAGCAGCGCGGGGCCTGGCCTGCCCGGATGCGCCGGGGGGTCGTGCGCATGCGCCCATGTCTTCACCATGCGACCGCCTTGGAGCCTCGAGGTTCCGGGACAGCCAGGGCCGCATGCTGGCCACCTGTGGCAGGGCATGGAGCGGCCGCTTGATAGTGCAGCACCACCCCGGCTCTCCTCACCTCAGCCCGCGCCCGAGCATTTGCCTGGACAGCCGCGGGCCCGCACCACGACGCAGAGGTTGGTCACGCGGTGGGCCGCCTGCAAGCTGTCCTGCAGGCTGAGGTAGGCGGCGAGGCCGGCCCCTCCAGTGGCTGCAGGGGAGGCCGCCGCCGCCGCCGCCGCCGCCGCCTGCTCCCCAGCCTGCCCCGGCGCCGCGCCCGCGGCCGGCGGGCAGTCGACGCCCTGCGCACCACCCGCCGGGCCGGCCACGGCCGCAGGCGGCCCGGCGGCGCGCGCGCCGGGCGCGTCGTGCCGCGGCTCGGCGCCCGCAGGCTGCTCGGCGGCGCTGCTCGGAGCGGGCGCCGGGAGCGCGGGCGGCCCGGGCGACCGGGCGCGCGCCGACAGGTGCGCCAGGTTGGCCGCGCTGGCCGCCCGGGCGTACGCGCCCAGGCTGATGCGCCGCACCGCGGGCGCCGCGCCCGCGGCCGGCAGGTTGTGCGCGCGCAGGTTGGGCAGCGTCTGCCGCGCCGCGCACGCGCCGGTGGGAGCCTGCCGGCCAGACGACAGCGCCCACCGGGCCTTCTGGACAGGCGGCGCGGCACAGGGCGGGGCGCAGGGGGGCGCTGCGAGCGGGCTGCGCGACGTGCTGCGCCGCGCGGCGCGGGGGTCGCGGGTGCGACCCCAGGCCGCGCAGGCATGTCCGGGGCCCAGGGCGGGGCGGCCGCCGGGCGCACCGGTGGGCAGCGCGGCCAGCGCGCGGTCCCACAGGCCGAGCGCGCCATCGCCGACGCGCAGGCCCAGCGCCACCGCGCGCGCGGCAGCGTCCGCCAGCGGCAGCGGCGGCGGCTGAAACTCCCTGTGCAGCTCGTCCAGCGCGGACTTCATGGCCCAGGCGTCCCGCCGCAGCTCGCGGCCCCGCCGCCGCGACTCCAGCCAGGCCTCCCGCCGGAGGCGCACCGCCAGCGCCTGCGGCCGCGCGCCGCGCTCGGCGCCCGCGCCTCCGCGCCTGGCCGCCGCGCCGGCGCGGCGCCTCGCCGCCGGCCCGGCGCTCCGCCGGCAGGCGCGGCCGCGCGAGCGCGTGCGCTGCCCCGTGAGGGTAGGGATAGGGTCAGGGCGGGAGGGCCAGAGCGCGGAGGCCGGGCGCGCGGCGCACCCAGGCGCTGCGCAGCCCCGCCTCCTCGAGGAAGACCGGTACGAGGTGCGCGCGGCCGGCGCTCGTCAGGACGTTCAGCGAGACGCCCGGCAGCGTGAACGCGGAGTCGTCCGCCGCGCGCGGCGCCTCCGGGTCGTCCTGCGCGCGCGGCAGTCGCCGCGCGTGCACAGGACGGCCCGCACATGCGCGCTCTGCGGGAGGCGGCGACGCGGCGCACGTCCAACGCAGCCAAGGGGCCGCGCAGGGGCCCCGCGCCGGCCAGCGCGCTGGCGAACGGCCGCGGCGTCATGGCGGGACCCTGCTTCCCGAGCGCGCGAGTCGGCGGACGCCCCCGCGCTGCCGCCGCGCGCAGCGCCGCGCCCTGCGACGGCCACCAGTCCTGCGCGGGCGGCCGCGCGGTGGGGGGCTTGCCGGCCAGGCGCGTTCGGGGTTGGCGGCGTGCGCCGGCTGAGGGGCCCGCTGCAGGCAGGGCTGCAGGCTCGCGCGCCTGGTGCGCCGCCAGGGGACCAGAGCGGGCGCCTGGTGTCGCGCGCTCCGCACGCTCCAAGGTCCTGCGGCCCAAGCACGGTCTCAGCAGGGTCACTACAGGCCTGGAACCTCACCCTCGTGTGAGCGGCCTGCGCACATAGCTGCAAGCTCCCAACTCACAGACACTGAGTACACGTGTCTGCCGACCAAGGGGGGCTTGCACACCAGACGTCGCCCCAGGCAACAAGGGGCAGGAGCCACTGGAACGCTTTGTGCTGCGGCACGCTGTCCAGGCACCACTGGATCGGGCCGTGCTGCGCCACGCTGTCCTTACTCGGGGGGTCCAGGTCTCCTGCGTCTGGTGCAGCGATGCTGCGCGTGGTGAAGCTTATCCCAGCTTGCGGTGCAGCAACTGGCGAAGCTCGGCTGTCTTCGGGCATGTTTTTGTCAGAATATTGCTCGCTGTGAAGCAGCGCTCCCAGGGCACAGCGTCACCAGTCCGGTGCCTGGGCACGCAACAGAGCCGTCTGTCCTGCAGCTTCTTTTGTCCAACTTGGGTGTTGACCTGTGAGCTATCCCGCTGGGCGGAGGCCCCTTCGCTTCTGGAGCCAGTGCGGCTCGTGCCAAAGTGCTTGGCACGAGGCTCCCTATTCGGGGCACGTGCGTCGACAAACCAAGTGTTCAGCTGAGTCCTTGTTCAAAGCTGCTGGCTCGTGCTTTGCCTTGGTCTCCGAAATGGGTGTGGTCATCCTCCCTCTTCCTGTCTGCCCACACCGCAAGATGTGGCGCAGCATGAGCTGGGGCACGCCGCTGTTGGCGGACACGCGTGCATGTGATATGCATGGACGGTGCGCGCGGACGCCGTTCGAAGCACCCGCCGACCAGCGCCGGCGCCGGCGACCAGCGCGGAGGCGCACGACAGCCTGCGCGCTGGAAGCGCCTACGCCAGCACAGTGCGGACGTGCCGCCTGATGCTGATCGGCGTGACCATGCGCTGCCGTGCTCGTCGTCGTCACACGCGCCTCACCGTGTGCTTGATGGCTTGCACTCTTTATGTGTACCATACCAGGCTGCCCGCGCCGTGCCTCCTGCACCTCCGCATGTGCGAGGAAGGGAGGCTTGGACTGGAGAGCCTGCCGTCGCCGCCGCGCGCCTCTGCTGTCTCTGCTGCAGCAAACGTGACGTGCCTGCGCGCGCAGGGCCGCGCAGCCGGCCGCCGGCCGGGCGGTGGTGTGCGGCGGCGGCCCGGCCGGGTCGCTGGCGGCCGTGTACCTCGCGCGCCTGGGCTACGCAGTGGACGTGTGCGAGCAGTGGGCGCTGCCGGACCCGCTCCGCCGCAACCTGGACCGCAGCTACCACCTGGCGATGTCGCACCGCGGCATGGGCGCCGTGGAGCGGGCGCGCCCGCCGCGCCGCCGCGCCGTGCACGCAGAGCTCGATGGGGCGCCTGCTGAGCCAGCGACTGGCGGGAGTGCGTGCTCGTTGCACGCTAACGCAGCACGTGCACAGGCGCAGGGCAGGCGGGCTGTGCATGGCAGTGCTGCCGCTCTCATCTCGTCTGCGGCTTTGCCGACCAACTATCAAAGTCACATGTGCCTGGTATCCCTGTGTGTGTCACGCTTTGGAGAAAAATATCCCCTGGCCATGCAGAGCCTTGCGCATCTTCACGCGGCAATCAGTGTGCAGCCGTAAACGGCAGCCCAGGTGTTCAGCCAGGCTGGGAGCTTGGCGACACGAGGAGCTCCATGCCTGCAGCCTCCCGGCTGCACGCTGATTGCTCACGCCCACTGTCAAGGTTGGGGTACGAAGGCGCCCACAGCCGCCGCGCAGGTGGGCGTGGACATGGGACGCTTCCGCGAGTTCCCGTACCGCGGCAGCCTGCTGCGGAAGACCGACGGGCAGGTCCAGGAGGTGTTCCACGAGCCGATCAGCGCCAAGGCGCGCCCCGAGCCCGCCCCAGTTGGCCTGGGCCAGCCGAGCGGCGCGAGCGCGCTCGGCGTGCAGGGCCCCCTGTCGACGTCCGCCCGCGCCCGCATGCGCGCCCCGGCGCTGGAGCAGGCAGGGGTCCTGAGCGCGCTCGCGCGCACCAGGAGCCAGGCCGCGCCTGCCAGCACCGGGCTGGGGACTGTGCGCGGGGCGTTAGGCTTGGGATAGGGCATGAGGGTTTTGTGCCCGACCGGGCCGCGCGCGCGCCAGGTGCTGGTGGAGCGCATGGAGCTCGTGCGGCACATCGTGGACGAGGCCGCGCGGCTCGCGCCGGAGCGCATCGCTTTCCACTGGCAGCACTCGTGCACGGTGCGCGGGCCCCCGGCAGCAACCCTAACCCTACGTCTGCGCCGGAGCGCAGCACCTATCGCTGGCAGCGGTCGTGCACGGCGTGCACCAAACCCACCACACCACACCTAGCCTATCACATGCAGCGTCAGCACGGGCTCCACTTGCGCCGGCGAGCTGCGGGCGGGCGCGCAGGGCGTCGACCTGGCGCGCCGGGTGGCCACGTTTGCGGGCCCCGACGGTCAGGCAGTGGAGCTGCCGTACGACCTGCTCGTTGGCGCGGACGGCGTGAACAGCCGGGTCAGGCGCGCGCCAGCGCTGCGCGCGCTGTGCCGTGCATGCGCTAGGCCGGGCTGCGCTGCGCCTGCGCGACTGGCACAGCGTGCGGCTCGTCCCGCAGCGCGTCCACGACGCGGCTGCGGCCGTGCGGCGAGCTCCGCTCTTGTCACGGCCGCTCGGGGGGCGGCTGCCTGCTGCGTGCTCCGCGCTGCACTGACTGTAGAGCACAGGCGGGCGCCGTGCTGCAGGCCGGGCTGCGCGCCTGGCCCGCTGCGAGGGGCCGAGCGCGGCCGGCGCGTCCGGCAGGGAGGCGATGGAGCAGCAGCTGCCGGGTTTCCGGCACCAATGGTTTGGCCGCATGCACCGCATCGACAAATTCTTCCACCACGTGCCGCCGCCGCCGGGCGCGGCGCTGCAGACGCCGCACAGTGCGCCCCGCCTCGCCCCACCACGCGCGCGCCGCTCTCCCGCGCGCTGCGCTGCGGCGCGGCGCGCCGCGCCGCCGCCGCCGGCGCCTCGCTGCCGACCGCCGTGTCTGCTGCGCGTGCGCGCGGTCGCTGCGCGCTCCGCCATCGTTGCCGGCAGCCTGCCGGGGTCGCGGAACGGGGTTAGGCCCACAGCGTGCGCGAGCAGCGTGCGCGAGCAGCATGCACTGCTGCTCGACACGACGTGCGTGCTTGTGGTCGTCGCGCATTAGGTAGATGCTCTGCAGTGCCGGTGGGGCACGCGCGGCACATTGTGAAATGTCTTCCGCATGAGCCCCCGGTCGTGCAGGTTGCCTGCGTACAGCACTCTACAGCCGCGAGGAGCGTCCGCCGCGGCGCAGGCGAGCTGGACGCGCAGGCGACCGTGCTGCGCTTCTACTACGTCGACTCACCACCGCCGCTCACCGTTGGCCTCTTTTTTATCCATAACCACGCCGACGGCACCTACTCCGGTGCGCGCGCGCGCACCTGGCCGACGCATGCTGCGTACTCTAACCTAACCCTGCCCCTGTCATTCACCCTATACTGCGCCGGCACCAGCGCCCCTGGCCGACGGCCGCCCGGCTGCCGGGCCGCCTCGCCTCTCACATCCGGACCGTCAGGCACAGCGCCAGCGGCCAGGGGCGCTCGGCGCGCAGGCGGCCTGTCATTCACGCGCGCGGACGCGTCGGCGGTCGGCGAGGGCGCTGGCAGCGGCGGCGGCCTGCGCAGCGCCGCCGACTTCGAGGCCGCGCTGCGCGGCCTGACCATGTACCCGCAGGTGAGCCGGGGACGGGCGCATGCCTGCACTTCTCGCGCCTCTGACGCGGGAGCAGCGGCCTCCGAAGCCTTTCGCGCGCTGCGTCAACCTCATTGGGAGGTGCGGCAAGGCCGCGGTCTGGCCTGCAGTGCATGCAGGGTCGAACTCGGTGGCTATGCCGGCGCAGGAGATGCGAGCGGCGATCGCGGGGCAGCTGGCGGAGCGGCCGTGGTACACCAGCGGCAGCACGCTGCAGGTGTCGCGGCTCACGGGGCCGCGCGTCGTGCTGCTGGGCGACGCCGCGCACGCGGGTGCGGCCCTGCTCGATCTGCTCGGGCTCTGTCTGCACCTGCAGCAACTGCCAAGCAGCCGCTCGCTGCTCGGCCGCCATGGCTGTCCGTAGCGCATCGCGCAGCCCTGGTCCCCAAAAATAAATAAATAAGTTAGTAATGCACTGTTGCAGCATGCGGGCCTGAGTATGGACGCGGGGCGGCAGTGTCGGCCGCGTTTGGGCAGGGCGTGAACAGCGCGCTGGAGGACTGCACGGTGCTGGCGGACGCGCTGGCGGGCGCGCCGGGCGACGTGGACGCCGCGCTGGCCGCGTACGAGCGCCGGCGCCGCCCGGACGTGCGCGCGCTCGGCACCATGGACCGCCAGGCGCGCCGCCGCCGCGCCTGACCCGCCGCCGCGCCGGCGCCTGCCGTTGCGCTCTACCATAACCCTAACCCTTACCCCATGCTCAGGCCGGGCCGTCTGCGTGCGTGCGCCGGACGCGTTGGAGCATCTGGGCGCTTGCTTCCAGGGTACCCGGGTAACCTGAGCCACGGGTGGGGCGGGCGGTGCGGTGCCAGCACCCGAGCGCCAGCGCCGCTGGGCGGCCGCAGGCGGAGGCGTTCGCGGGCTTCCGCGGCAAGTGGAACCTGAGCTACTGGGTGTTCCAGACGCACATGGCGGTCAACGGCTGGCTGCACCGGCGGCTGCCCGGCCGCGTCGGCGACCCGGGCCTGGTGCCAATGATGACGATCCAGCGCGCGCCGTATGCGGCCATCCTTGCCCGCATACGGCGCCCCTTCCAGGCGGCGGCCGGCCTGGCCGCGCTGGCGGCCCTCCTGCTGCTCTCGCGCGCCGCCGGCCTGCGGCTGGCGTGAGCGCGCGAACGCGCGTGCTCTCTGTAAAAGGTTTTGTGCAACAGAAGTGGTGGCAGCCGAGCTCGAGTTTGGCAAGGTGCGCAGGCAGGCTGGGCGGTCGCAGAGTCAAGCATGCTGGTGTGCGGTGTGAGGAGTGGCGCGTTTTTGGCGGGCTTCTTGTGAAGGGGTTTGCAGCTGATGCCTAATGCATTTGTAATCACTGCATGTATCTGTACAGGCGCTTTACTTTGTGCATCTGGTGGCACTTTGGGCAGGGCTGTCGCCTGCTGACCAAGAGGAGGCCAGGGCGAGGTACAGTGCGCATCCCGGCCTTGTCGTGCATGGTGGGTGCGTCATGCAGCCAGGTTCGCTGAGCCTTTGGATGCCGATGGTGCCAGACAGCGCAATGCATTGCCGCCAGAGCAGCCTCTGTACATAATTTCATGTAGTGCAACCGGACTGTGATCAACAGGTGCCTGGGCTGGCTGGGCACAAGAATAGTGCGACGCTGGGAGGCGCACGTTACAAGAGCAAGGGAGTGCATCACATTGGAATTGCACACTGCGACTGCAAGGGAAGCAGCGCCCCTCTGTCAGCGCCGCTTATTGTTATTTCAGGCCTGAACTTGACCACTGCCTGCACAGCACTGCTTGGGCGACGCGCAGAGAAGCCACAGCGACTCCCGCTATGCAGCTGCCAAAATGCAGAGACACAGCACTCATCGAGCCTGCAGCCAGGTCCCAAGCATGGTTGCAGACACCCCAGCATTCACATGCACTGCGCGCCGCTCGGGCATGCCGCAGCTCGAGCAGCTTGCGCACCCGCTTTATTCGTGCGACACCAGGCCGCTGGTATCCGCAGCTCTTGGCAGCCTGCCTACCAGGGGACCCTCATACACCACCCTGACTCCCTCACACTCACTCGCAGCATCTCTGCAGCTTGTAGGTGGTCGTCTTGCCGGGCGCAGCGCGCCCCCGCCCGGCTACTCGCCTGTGCGGCCGGCGGGCGGCCCGCCCGCGCGGTACGCCTCGCTTGGGGCCCCGCCGCGCACGCCCTGCTCCTGCATCTGCGCGCGGTCCGCCCTGCGCGGCGGGCAGGAACACTGTGGGCAGGCGCTACTCCGTGTGAGCGCCGGCGCGCTGCCCAGCGCTGCCTGGCTCGCGAGCGCCGCTCTGCCGGCCCCACGCACTACTGCCTAAACAGCCCTAGTTGGCTGACAGGCTATCACCACACAGCTGAGGGGGCCATCGGGTTAGGGCCCCCGGTGATGCTCTTCATTCATTCATTCACTCTGGTGCGACTGCGTTTAGCAGCCAAAACAGCCTGGGTCTGCGCGCTTCCTGCTCTGGCCATCACATGTGCGAGGCCGCGCCGCAAGTCATGCCTGACACGCATGAGGCACCAGGTGGGTTTTGAGGATTCCTAGGCCGGCACGCGCCACCCGCTCCATTGAGCGTGCCACCCGCTCCCTCCAGCGCACAAGCGGCGCAGGGCGGCCGGGCGCACAGGATGATGCGGCGCCAGCGCGCGGCCTCCTCCGCGGGCAGCAGCGCCAGGTCGGCCAGGTCGTCGGCGGCCTCGCCGGCCGCCGCGCGGCCGGGCTCGCCGGCCGCGGACGGCGCGCCGGGCCCGCCCAGCATCTGCGCGGGCGCGCCGCCTGTCAAGCGCGGGCTCGCTGCAGGGTGCTGGGCGCTTGGCAAGGCGCGGCGGAGCGCCTAGGGTTGCTGCGTTTGGGGCGGCGGCGGCGCCGGCTCAAGCTGTTGGCGTTTCCAACGCGATAACACACTGCATTGCTGGCCGCGCGCAGATGCGACAGCGTGGCCGCCCAGCACTTCTTGGGCGCGTCGCTCACATGCAGAGCACGCTCCAGGCCTGGTACCCAACATTAGACACGCGCAAACATACTCTGTAGACGTGGCTGGCCCTTGATGACCATGCCCGTTTTGAGCGGGCGTGGGGTCTCAGGACGGCATTCACAGCAGTATGGAAAAGAGCCAGCCAGGTGCATTGCCGCCTGTGCACGGCCCTGGCAATGGCAGCACTGCCGGCCGAGACACAGGCCGTCAAATATTTGTTATAGTCCTGCGGGCAGCAGCGCGGGACAAGTGAGCTGGGCGGCCGCACGTTGGCGACCATGGGCATCATCTGCTGCATGAGCGCGCCAAAGTCGCCGCCGCCTGCCGCGCCCGGCGCCCCCGCGCCCGGCGCCCCCGCGCCGGGCGCCTGGCCGAGCTGTGACAGCATGCCGCCCAGGCCGCCGCCGGCCTCGCCTGCGCGCCGCGCATGGCCGGGCCCGCCTCGCGCCACGGACGCGCCAGGGCACGCCTGCCTGGTATGCATGCGCGGCATGACAATGCGCCAGGGCCCGGGGCGCGCAAAGGTGCGCGGCGCACGCGGCAGCGCATGTGGCCGTCGGAACAGGCTTGCCCGTGGGCCTGAGCGGTGACCGCTGTCACACAGCCCGCACCCTGTACACGCCTTAATGCTGACACAGATCGCTGCCGCGACGTCCTCGGCCAGCGCTCCCCGTCGACCTTCGAGACACACACAGCGCCACACCAGGGTGTGGTAAACGGTGTGGTGAGGTGCAGAAAGCAGAGGCGCCGCACCGCCCGCGCCGCCGGCCATCTGGCCGACCAGCTGGCCCATGGCAGGCGACTGCAGCATGCGCCCCAGCATGCCCTCCAGGCCGCCGCCCTGGCCGCCGCCGGCCCCGCCGCCGCCGCCGCCGCCGCCGCCGCCGCCGCCGCCGCCGAGCAGGTCAGAGAACAGCGCGCCGAGGTCAGGCGCCCCGCGCGCGGACCCACGCGCGCGCGCGCTTGGCACCGGGTTGTCCTCGACCGGCACGTCGGCCGCGCCGCGCGGCGCCGCGGCGCGCTCGCGGCGCCGCGGCGGCTCCTGCGTGGCGGCGGCGCCGCGGCGCGCGCGGCGCGGCGCGAGGCGGCCGCCCAAGCCCAGGGGCGCGGCGGCAGGCGCGCGCCCGGCGGCGCCCTGCGCGCCCTCGGCGGGCTGCGGTGTTGGCGCACCGCCGCTCCCATTACCGGCTGGCGAGCTCGCAGCGGGCTGCTGCTCGCCGGGCGCCGCGCTGCCGCTCGCCAGACCACGCTCGGCCCCGTCGTCGCCCGGTTTGGCAGCGCCATGACCGACATGGCCAGGCTCCGGTCCAGCATCGGCGGCGCACGCAGCTGCGGCCGGCGCTGCGGCAGGGCGTGCGGCGGGGGCCGAGCTCCCGCCCGCCGGCGCTGCGGCCGCGCCAACTACAGGGCGCGCCCCCGCAGGCAGCGTCCGCGCGCCGCCTTCCGCCTCGGCCTGCGCGCCAGGGCCTAGAGACCTCAGGCCAGGCCACACGCCGCGCACCGTGCAACGCCAAACACGCTGCGCACGCACAGCAGCCCGGGCGCGGTGCCTGCGGCGCAACGGCTTCGCTGCATGCGGCGCGGCCAGGTCCCAGCTCCCACACAGCGGCAATGTCATTGTCATCTGTGCGCCCCTAGCGGCGCCCATGTGGCCATCGGCAGGGCGCCCAGGCGGGCGCACCGCCGCGGAGGCGTCGCTGGGCGCGGCCGGGTCGGGCGGCGCCCCGTCCGCCGCGCCGCCCTGGGGCATGCCGGCCGGCGCCGGCGCGGCCGCCTGCGCTGCCCCGAGCGGCCGCGCCGGCGGCGCGTCCTGCGGCGCCGGCCCAGGCGCGTCTGCAGGGCGCTCACCGCCCTGCGCGCCCCCCGCCGGCGGCTGCGGCAGCGGCCATGGCACCGGCGGCCCGGGCGCCTCGCCGCGCATCTGCGCCTCGACAATCGCGCGCATCTCTGCATCCACGCGCTGCCGCTCGGCCGCCGGCAGTGCCGCATACTGTCTCACGACGCGGTGCTGCTCCGCCTCGTACCGCACGCGCTGCGCCGCTTGCAGCCATACATCAACACAACACTGGGTTTACTTGCACGCGAGGCGCGGCGGCAACGCAGAGGAGCAGACGTCAAAGACCCGCCCGACCCTCTGACGGCCGGAAGAAAGAGGTGACAGGAGATAAAGGGAAGAGCCCCAGCACGCACGCGCAAGCAGAGCTGCAGCGCGCCGCGCAGAAACAAGCTGGCACGGCTGCGCACGCAGCGCCCGCGCGTGCCGTGCCACGCGCCAGGAGCGCCTGCAGCACGGTCACAGACCCCGCCTCCATGCGCAGGCACCAGGCGGCGCATGTGCCGCGGCGCGCGCGTCCGGCGCCGCGCGTGCGCCCGCGCTGGCAAGTCGCGCCACGCACACACGGGGCCGACAGCGGCGGCTGTGCCCGGGGGTCACCGTCGCTTCGAGCGCAGCCACGGCGCTGCGGCCGCGCTGCAGCACTTCGTTGTACTCGCCCGCCGCGCGCTGCAGCTGCGCCGCCAGCGCCGCCGGATCCACCGGCCCGCCGGCGCCGCCGGGCTCGGCCGGGGCGCCGCCGGCGCCCAGCGGCTGCGCGCGCTGCGCGGCGGGGCCCTGGCCGGGGCCCTGGCCGGGGCCCTGAGAGGCCGTGCCGGCGCGCCGGTCGTGCAGCGCGCGCAGCTGCATGAGGTTGACCCCGTACTGGATGCACGCCGGCACGGTCTGCTGCAGGATGGGGTTGATGACCGCCGCCCAGCCTGCGCGCACCCCCGCGCGCGGTGGTGCCCCGGCGCGCGCCCCGTGCGGCTCCTGCGGCTCCTGCGGCTCCTGCGGCTCCTGTGGCCGGGCCGCCGGCTGCGCGTCGGCCCCGCCTGTGCGCGCCTGGCGCGGCTCGCCTGCGCGCCAGGGCGCCCCCTGCTCAGCGACGGCGAAATGGCATGGGGAAGGGCCGTACGCTGTGCTTGCGCGACACCAAGGCGAAGAGGCGCGAGCGCGCGCGGCCGCCCGCATGACCGACACCGCACGGCAGCCGGGCGCGCATCCGCACCGCCGGAACAGGGCCAGCGCTCGCACCAGCTGCGGAGCCATGCAGGGCGAGGCCTGTCACCCTTCTCCTTGCATGTGACCCGCGTGCAACAGCGCTATCCACAGCGCCTTTCGTGAGACCAGCCAAATTATACAGGCGCGCGCATGCACACATGACATGCTCCCTTGCAGCGCCCCGCCGCGCCTGCGGCGCCGCCGGCAGGCGGCGGCGGCGCGGCGCCCGCCGTGACCAGCTCGCGCAGCGCGGGGTGCGCCGACAGCGCGCGCTCCAGCGCGTCCGAGACGGGCGTCAGGTCGATCGTGGCGCTGGCGCCGCTGCCCAGCGTGACCTCCATGCCGCGCAGCGGCATGTCCTGGGCGCACCAGGATAGGGTTAGGGTGTGGCGGCAGGGCGGGCCGCGCGCGCCCAGCGGCACCGCGCACGCACGGCCTGGCGGCCACGGCTCTGGTGCTGCCCCGCGCCGCGCGGAAGCGCGTGCACGCGCGCGCTGCGACGCCCGCCGCCACGGCCGCTGGCCAGGGCGCCCCCGCCCTGCCGGCTTCGCGAGCGCCGCACGGGCACGTCGCAGCCCGCGGCCGCACATCAGGACAGAGCCTTTCACAATGGCCTGGCAAGCGTGGCCACGGAGCGCGGCCGCCCTGCGGAGCGCGCACCCCCGAGGCGAAGCGGATGACCGTCTGCGTGCCCGGCACGGCGAGCACGCTGCCAGACAGCCCGCGCGCGAGGCCAGGGCCGCCTCCGCCGCCCGCCGGGCGCGCGCCGCCGGCGCCCGCCGCGGGCGCCGCGCCCCCGGCGGGTGCGCCGCTGCCGGGCGGGCCGGCCTGGCCAGCGGCCTGCGCCCGTCGCGGCCCTGCTCAGAAGTAAGACGCCGTGAACAGCGTGTGGGCAAGAAAGCGCTTGAGTCATGGCATGGGTGAGGTCTGGGCGACTGGGTCAGGCGCGCATGCACGCTTACACACCACGCCGCTGCAACATAATCCCCGCCTCAGTACATCAGTTTGCTTGAAAGCACTTAGCTGGACGCCTGCTGGCCGCGCCTGATATGCGGGCCCCGGCGGCGTTGGGGCCGCCTGGGGCGGCGCCGGGGCCGCCAGCGGCGGCGCCCACGCCGGCACGCCCGCGCCGCCGCCGCCGCGCACGCCGGGCGCGGGGCCGTTGGCCGCCAGGGCCACGGCGGGCGCAATCCCCGGCGGCGCCACCGGGCCTGGCAGGACTGTGATGCCAGTTGGGCCGAACTGCAGGCCTTCCATCTGGCCCGGCACGCCAAAGCCGTCCGGCGCGCCGGCGCCGCGCAGCCGCGGCGGGCCGACCGCGTTGAAGAGCGGCTGCGGCGCGTCGTCGCGCGCGGCCGCCAGCAGCGAAATGGCCAGCGCCGCCACGTCGGCCAGCAGCTCGGCCGTGCAGTGCGCCGCGCTGGCCGCCGCCATTGCCGCCGCCTGCGCGCGCTCAGGCGAGCCCATACGGCAGCAGGCAGAAGGCTCTGGGCAGTGTTTGAGGGCGAGGCAGCGGCCCACTGCCAAGCACGCAGCGCACGGCACGCCGCGCGGCCCGCGCGCGCACCGCCACCGGCTGCCGGTCCAGCACCGCGTCTTCCGCAGCCGACCTCAGCAGCCCGGCGCTGGCGTGCAGCCGCCCGCTCCCGGCGGACACCTGCTCCGCCGTGCGCTCCAGCGTGCGCCCGATGGCCAGGCCTGCCCCGCGCGCGCCGCTGCTTGGCTCGCCTAACCTGGTACTAACCTTACCCTGTTGCCCGCCCCGTCTCCCGGGCGCGGCGCTGCAGGGGCCGATCCTCCGGGACGCGCCGGCGCGCCTGCCTGTCGCGCCCCTTGAGCGCGCACCGGCAACCAGATTGAGCCTGCAGTTCGCACGCGTGGCAGACGCCCGCCCGCCCGACCGCCCGCCCTGGCGGGCGCGGCGGCGCACCGGCCAGGCGCAGCAGGTCGGGCGACATGCGCGGCTGCAGGCGCTGGCGGTCCATGCCGTGGCGGCGGAGGGCCGCCGCGGCCTCGCCCGCCGGCGGAGCCGGTCCGTACCCGCCCGGCCCGGCCGCCATCACGGCCGCCATCGCGCTGGCAGCCGCCGTGGGCGCCGCCGCCCGCGGCGCCGGGCCCGGCCTGGCGCCGCCCGCATCGCCCGCGGGCGCGGGCGGGGCGGAGGCGGCGGGCGGCGCAGGGGGGGCCGCCGCGTGAGCGGCGGGCGCCGTCTCGGCCACGGCGCCAAAGTCGAGCTGCCCGGACGCGTCCACGAGCGCGCGCAGCGAAAACGGGAGCTCGGCGTCCGCCAGCGCGGCGCGCGCGGCCGCCGTGAAGCGCGTCACGTCCATGCCCGGCAGCGCTGCCGCGCGCCCGGCGCGCGGCACAACCCCCTCAGCACCACCTGCTTGCCGGCATGCCTGCAAGCCTGACCTGGCCCCTGCATGCAGAGCCGCTGTCCGGCTCACCGTGCTGCGACGGGTGTGGCGTGTCCCCTCGTCACGCTCCCCGCTGCTGGGCGGCGCAGCATGAGGCGCCCAGTTTGCCTGCCCACCGCGGGGCCCGCAGACAGCCCGACCGTGCGCTACACGCCGGACTCGCGGCCCACGAGCAGCGAGCTGCGGTGCAGGGGACACAGGGCCCGGAGCGGAGGCTGCGCAGCGGACTTCCAGGGGGGGCCGCTGCACGGGCGCGGCGACGACCGGGCGGCTTGCTTGGTACAAGGCGGGTTCGCAGCGCGCCCTGGAAAGCATCCAGGCGTATGACGTCCTGATCTAGCCGATCAACCAGCGCAACGTGCGCTGGGTGGTGCGGTCGCGGGCGCGCGCCGCCAGACGCTGACGTACTACGACTCCATGTAGGTGCGCGGCGGTGGCGGCAACTGCCACGGCGGCGGCCGCGGCAGCCGCCGCGCACCCACATGGAGTCGCAGCACGTCAGCATCTGACGGCGCACGCCCGGGAGCGCGGCAACCAGTGCGCAGGTTGACCGGCTAGATCAGGACGCCAAACGCCCGGGTGGCGGCCAGGGCGTGCGCCGGACCCGCCTTGTCCCACGCAAGCCACCGGGGCGCCGCCGCGCCCGTGCGGCAGCCCCCGCAGGTTGTGGCCGTCCGCGCCGCTGCCCGCGCCGCGGGCGCCCTGCAGGGCGGCGCCGCCGCCGCCTGTAGGAAAAGACCCGCATCGCGGCCGCCCCGAAACACAGGGTGGGCCAGGGCGCACAGCGGCTGACGACCAGCGGCGGTAGCGGGCGCTCAGACGGCGGCTGCTGCGCCAGCTCGGCCAGCGTGCGCGTCACGCTCTCCAGCAGGTGCGGCGGCAGCTCCTGCGGGCCGACGACTGCCGCGCGGCGCGCGCGGCGCCGTCAGCGCGCGCGCTCGCGGCGCGCGCCGGGTCACTCCTTGCTCGCGCTTGCAAAGGTGAGCTCTTCTGAGCCGGCAAGCGCGGTGCCTGTGCGAGCGCGGTGCCTGTGCGCTGCAAGTGCAGAGGATCTGCTGGGCGCGCCTTCGTGCACCGTCGTCTGCACGTTGATGGCGCCCTGCAGCCCGAGGGACCCGAGCACCGTCCCGATCATCTGCGGCGGTGCGCACAGCTTGTCAGCACGCGCGGCGCCGAACTCCAGCAGAGCAGCGCGACACGCGTGAGCCTGCAGCCCCAGCCACGGTAAGTGATGGTCGCGGCGCACCGCGCCGATGTTGGGGATGCCGCCCGGCGGCAGGTGCATGGCAGGAGCCTGCGGCTGCGCCTGCGCCTGCGCCGGCTCCTGCGGCTGCGGCGCCATGACGAGGTGCAGGCAGGCGCCGTCCTCCACGCTGTGCTCGGTGATGCGGTTGGCATCGCGCAGCACGCGGCCGCGGAAGATGAGGCGCTGCTGCGGGACGGGGATCCCGGTCGCCTCGGACACCCTGGCCTTGACATCAGACACGAGCGCCTGCGCACGCCACATGCGGCCAGTGAGCCCCTCGCTCCCACGCACAGCCGCTGTCTTGTTTCCAGGCACTATAGGGGAATCCAGCACTCACAAACAGCCGCTGTCTTGTTTCCAGGCACTGTGGGGGAGTCCAGCACTCACAAACAGCCGCTGTCTTGTTTCCAGGCACGATAGGGGAGTGCAGCACGCGCTCGCACGCACGTCTGGCGCAACGGTGAGCGCGTGCTCGTCGCCCGTGAGCGTCTTGACTCGCAGGCTGATGACCGCAGGCGCGTCCTCGGCCGGTGGCTGAGCCTCCGCCATGCAGGCCGGCGTTGATGGCAGACCTGTGATGGCTTTACACACTATATATAGATCTTGGAGTGCATCACTGAGGAAAGGCCTAGAAGTGAGTGTCCTGTACGGGACACTACGGTGAGGACAAAGGAGAGAGGACAAAGGAGAGTGCCCCGTAGCTCTCTTTTGTGGAGAACTGCACATCAAGAAGCAGCAGAGAACGTTAGGGGAAGCTTGTCAGTCATCTAACTGTATATTCTTGTATCTGGAGCTTGCAAGTCACCATTAAAGGCGAGGCAAGCCTGCTGTGAGGCAGACGGGATGCAGATGCTGGGCCAGGAGCGGTGTGGCGTACACGCACACCGGGGTTGTGTCCAGAGGCGCGCAGCGCGACAGAGCGTGGCTGCACATGCGGCCGCGCAGTCCGCTGAGCTCGCGAACGAACCGGAGGTCATGATCCGGCGCAGGCCGCCAGAGGGCAAGGCCCGGCAGCCGTGCGCGCACACCACGAATGCTGCCTTGTGGCTGTTCTCGAGCACGCACTGCGACACGCAGATTGGCTGAGGTTGCTGCTGCGCAGCTGCGGGATAGTGGGCTTCGAGGTGCCCATGGCGGAGGCGAGCAAGGCCCGCAACATTCTGGAAGAGATTGTGTGGTGAGCCGCGCTCCTTGCTCGCGCTAGCCGTGCCGTGGCAAGACGGGCATGACGCGGTCATATGGCTGCACTGACAAGCTCCTCTGCTGCCACATGCTGCTCAGCGTGGCGCGCGCCGATGGCGCAGGTTCAAGGCCAACGAGATAGAGGACATGCGCAACCGGCAGTCGATCCAGCAGCTCAGCATCCTGGTCGGCCAGGCGCCGCCGCCGCGCGACTTCATCGGCGCGCTGCGCGGCGCCGCGCAGCGCACCGGCAAGCCGGGGCTCATCGCGGAGGTCAAGAAGGCCTCGCCCAGCCGCGGCGTGCTGCAGCCCGACTTTGACGCCGTGCGGGTGCGCCGGCGGCCGCCCGGCCGGGCCGTGCCACTGCGCGCGCGCCCGCTGCGACGCCGAAGGCAAACTGTAAAGCAAGGCGCGTGATGACAGCGCTTGCCGACTTTGCACACGGACACGCCGCGCCCCGCGCGCGCCCAGCAGCTGCGGGCTGCGCTCACGCTCCGGCTGCGCCTCGCGAGGACCCCTGCCCTCCAGGCGCAAGCAGGGCCGCGGTGCTGCGCCTGTGCCCGACGTGCTGCGCGGGGCCGGCGCGCAGATCGCGCAGGCGTACGAGGCGGGCGGCGCGGCGTGCCTGTCGGTGCTCACCGACGCGCGCTACTTCCAGGGCAGCTTCAACTTCCTGGCCGACATCCGCGGCGCCGGCGTGGCCTGCCCGCTGCTGTGCAAGGAGTTCATCGTGGAGGCGTACCAGCTGTTCAAGGCGGGGGCCCGCGCGCGCCCCTGCTGCCTGCGCCCACTCGCTGGGCCCGCCGCGCGTCCGGCGCGGCACTCTCCACCTGCTTGCAGCAAGGGTAAAGAACTGGCTTTGGCCTGTGTGCTGACGGGCTGCGCCGACATCGAGGACAGCCTCTGTGCGCGGGCGCGCCGCGCGCCCGTGCGGGAGCGCCTCACGGCGGGCGCGCGGGCAGGCGCGCGCGATGGGCGCCGACGCCGCGCTGCTGATTGCGGCGGTGCTGCCCAACGCCGACCTGGCCTACCTGCTCAAGTCCGCCGCGAAGCTGCGCCTGCAGATCCTGGTCGAGGTGCACACCGTCGCAGGTGCGCACGCCCGGCACGCCCGCACGCACGCGCTCCCGCTGATGTGCTCGACCCGCGATGGTGCCTGGCGAGCGCTGTCGCGCCGCTCAGCGTGTCGGGTGGCCGTTGCCGCAAGCGGCGGGCCGACCTGGGCTTTTGCGCCAGTCTGAGTCAGCGCGGCGCGGCGGGCGCGCGCGCAGAGCTGGAGCGCGTGCTGCGGCTGGACCTGGGCAACGCCATGCTGGGCATCAACAACCGCAACCTGGAGGACTTCACGGTCGACCTGGGCAACACGCGCGCCATCATGGCCAGCCCCGCCGGACAGGAGGCGCGCACCCGGTCTCCGTTGCCGAGCAGCCCCCGCTGGACAGGACAGGAGAGTGTCGTGCTCGAGAGGTGGTGGGCATTCCCAGTGCTGTCTGGACGGCTGGCACACAAGCACTCTATCCTGGCACGGCGAGCGCTGTCATGTTTATCGTGAGCCCACAAGTAGGTGTGTGAACTTGTGCCTGGAAAGCAATGATGACAGATGGTGCGCTCGTCGCATGTCAACCTTGTGTCAGTCAGTTTTTTTTTTGGTGGTATGGTATGGTGAATGGTGCAACTGTTCGTTGTGCGCCCAGTTAGGTGTTAGTGTGACATTGCTGGCGCTGTATGTGCTGACACATGGGCATGAACACCAAACAGGTGCAGCGGCGCGGGCTCGTGATGGCTGGGGAGAGCGGCATTTTCACGCCCGCCGATGTCAGCACTGTGCAAGAGGCGGGCTGCGGTGCGATCCTGGTGGGCGAGAGCTTGGTGAAGACGGGGGACCCTGCTGCTGCAGTCAAGCAGCTCTTGTCGCTTACATAGCAGCTCGGACAGGCCTTGCCCATCAGTGTGTGTGCTGCCCTTGAGCTGTTGGTCACAAATACTTCACCTTGTGACTGCGCTTAAATTCAGTATATAAGTTCAAACATGAGAGGCTCTGGCTGACGAAGGATGCTTGCTTTAAAGCACCAACTGTCTCGTTGCAGACACACGAGCAGGCTTACCACCCAACTTCAGCTACCACAGGCGGCATGCGCCCTGTGGTTTACACTGTATGCATGCATGAGCCCTGTGCCCGATTTGAGCGTTTGGCTCATGCACGCGCACTTGAACGCAGTCGTAGCTGCAGGCTCCACGCCTGGCTACGAGTCCCCTCGAACGGTCGCGCTCACTGCCCGCCCGCCCACCAGCACCTGCGCCACCGCATGGCATGTCGTTTGCACCGCGTCGGACCTTTGCCCAAACTTGCAACAAGCAGACGGTCATTTCAATGACACACGACCCGAAGCGCATTGTCGCGCGCTGCCATCTGTCTGGCAGCCAGGGTCTGGTTCAGAGTCTGAGCTTCAGACGCCGCCGGTCAACGAGCGCAGGCCCCGCAGGCGCCGGCCGCACCTTCAGCGCGCCGCTGGCCATCTTGGACAGCCAGAAGAAGTTTAGCACGTTCAGGCAGCAGTTGAACACCCTACACGCCCGGCCGCCGCGTCAGCTCCCCCGGCCGGCAGGCCGTCACAACCGGTGCCGGGTGGCACCTTGGCTGCAGCCGCCTGGCGCTGGCAAAGTTGAGGTCGGCGCACCTGTACACCCACAGCACCGCCGGGGAGAGCCCGTTCGCGACGCTCGGCTGCGCCATCTCCCTCCCGCTCGTCTGCCAGAAGTCCACGGACATGGCTGCGCGCGCGCACCGGGCACAATCATTCCGGGACGACGCCGATGCTCTGCTGGTGCTGTCGCCGGTTGCGCCGCTTGATGCCGTGCAGGCCAGCTAAGTATGCGTGTGCACGTGACCGAGGACTGCATGCAGCTTCAACAAGACGTAAGGACTGGTTGGGCAAAATGCACGCCTACACATGGACAGCCATGCCTCCACGGCACGGGGGCGCACCGACGCCCAGCACATTCCGGAAAATGAAGAACGATGCGAGCATGGCCAGGCCGTTGATGATGTAGGCCCGGCTCTTGGCCTGCCCCATGTTGTACAGGAATCTGCGTGGTCGCTCACCAGTCGATGCGGTTGATGCACAGATGACTCGCAACCCAAAGGGCAGCGCAGTCACATGCATGGCGCGCGACAGGCCATATGCAGACGCTGAGGCCAGAGCGGCTGGGCATTTACACAGCATGCTGCAGCCGCGCACCAGCGCAGGTAGACAAAGGGCGTCGAGCACTCCCAAAGAATGAAGAGCGCGCCTGCGGCAGCCAGAGACATCAGTGCACTGCAAAATGCTCACGGCAGGACGCACATGCTTTGTATGGCTTTTCGCATGACAGCTGACACCTGTCCAGGCACCAGGAGGGAGCACACACCGTAGTAGCCGAGCGCGCCAGTCAGTGCCCCGTACGTGTACAGTATGAAGGCGAAGGCGCCATGCACTAGGTATGCCTGCCAAAGGACAACTGTCAGTGCCAAGCGCAGACCGGGAGGCCAGCCAGCTCTTCAGATGAGCGAGCATGCAGCTGGGGTCCGCACCATGCCCTCGTACCGGAAAATGGATACGAGGAGGTCGTAAAAGAAGTAACCTGTGACCAATTTGAACTCTCAAGAACCCACATAAGGAATTGCCGAACTTACTAGGTATGCGCTACAGAGGCGCAGATCATGCGGTGAAGGCACTGCAGCTGCATGCGGGCAAGAGCCAGCCGACGCCCCACCCGCTGAGATAGCCAAGAAGGTGACCGAAGCCGCTGTCCGCGAGTACAGCTTGTTCGCCAGGATGCTGGGCGAGTATATGATGTACACCGCCAGCGGCACCTGGCCAGCACCCCACGGCACTCAGCCAACCGCCGCGGCCCAGCGCGCAGCAAGCTGCCAGAACCTCCCTGGCCTCACCACCGCCCCACAGCGCCTGAGAGCCTCCCAAGCGCGCCAGTACGCTCGCGCACGCACCCAGCGTACTGCCCTCGCCGTAAGCCAGCAAAGTGCCCTCTTCAGGCGCTTCGTTCAACAAGTCATCTCCAGACTCTGCCCTGGCTAGCTTGCAGTGCGGCTGGTGGTCCCGACTCCGCAGGGGCCCGTCCAAGACCTCACCTGGATGAGCAGGTGCAGAGTACCCACAAGCCGGCAGTTTGCGGCCAGTACACGCTCACGCAGCTGCTGGGCGGTCAGCAGCGGCTGCGCCTTTGCGAACTGCGCCGCAAACCAATCCCGGGGCCACCTGTGCGCCTCCGCCGCGGCCGTCAGGCGGGTGTGCTGCCCCACTCTAACACAGGCGCACACAAAAGCCGTGTGGGAGGCGCCGCATTGGACAGGAGCGCGAGGGGCGCCGCAATTCCGCACCGGCTCTTCAGCAGGAACCACTCAAAGAGCAGGAAGACAGCGCCTGCGCACAGCCAAGCTGTTCAGCCTCTTCGAGGTGTGTGGGAGGCGCACACAAAGCACGCAAGCCTGCGCGACCTACCAGCGAGGAGCACGTTCACGAGCGTGGCACGTAGGCCCCCTGTGTCGGCGCTTTCGGACACCAGGCTGGAGGAGCAGGTGGCCTCGGTGGCGAGGACGTCAGCCATTGGTGCACGCGCTACGCGCTGCCTAAGGCTGACGCTCTGCGCAGAAGATCTATTCTCTAGGGCACAGCGGACAGGCGCACGCTGCAGCTGGCGCGCACGCTCACAGCTATACCTGGGTTCGCCTGGATGGAGGCGGCGCAAAGTACTGCACTCTGTTGACGCTGTTGGCAGAGCTGTGCAAACCCTCGGCCCTACAAGATGTTGTACTTTGCTTTGCGCAGCCACCCTCCTTGGTCAGGCCACAGATCGTGAAGTTCCCAAGCGAGCGTTAGCCGTGTGCCAACATGGCGGTCCGGAAGCAGCGTCGCATGAAGACGCTAAAGGGGCGCACCATCAACATCAAGAACCGTGCGCACTGGGACAAGGTCCTTGGGAAGGTGGGAGACCGGCTGCTGATAGTGCACTACTCCGCGGTGCGCTTCCCGTGTTGTTGTTTAGCTGGCGGCTGCCTGCCTTTACTTTGCGTCCAAAATCTGCGCCACATCCAGGTAGCTCCGTGTCTCTCAACCTTGTTCTCAATATACAACCTCTGTTGCAGTCCTGGAGCGCCGCCTGCAAGCGGATGCGGCCCTTCTTGAGCGAGGTGTCCAGGAAGCCGCAGTTCAACCATGTCACGTTTGCTGAGTTGGACGTCGGTGCGGAGGGCACGTCGGTGCGCCCTCCCTCAAGGCGAGTTTACACGCATAAGCAGGCTGCTCAGCTCTTATGCAGGCGGGCAGTGGTGACGCCTGGCTCACGCGTTCTATGGCGTGCTGTTTTCTGCGAGCTGAAGCAAGGGAGCACGTCCGTTAAGGGTGTCCGCAAGACAGTTCGAGCTAGCAAGGCGCACCTTGCCGCAGCCACGGCAGACTTGGGAGTGCTGAGGAGCCACTCTTGGGTGCAGGAGCTGGCGCAGGAGCAGGGCGTGCAGGCGCTGCCGACCGTGCAGGCCTGGAAGTCTGGCAAGTGCATCGAGGTGAGGCTGTTCAGTGGACCTGCAGCCCAGCGAGCTCCGCGGACCGGCAACAAGGGCTGAGGCTGTGTCGCGGCGGCAGACGGTGGTCGGCGGCACGCCTGCACAGCTGCTGCAGATCATCCAGGACAATGCTGGTGAGCAGCCTCAGTCCAGCAGTGCATGCCTACTGGCAGCATGCAAGACTGGCCTGTGTGCTATGGCAGTCTGCAAGCAGCCCAGCCTGGTCCCCACTTGCGCAGGCGAGCGGCCAAGCGATGGCAAGGGCGGCGGCGGCCTGCGCGGCGCGCTGCGCGGCCTCGCGCTGGGCGCCGCGGCGGCCGCGGCGGTGCTGCTGGCTGCCCGCGCAGTGCTGCGCGCGCGGACGGTGCAGGACGAGGCGCCTGGGGAGCGCATGCAGCGCGAGCTGCGCGACCTGCAGCGGCGCATCGAGGTGCTGCCCACCTCGTGCCCTGCTCCCTTGGAAGGGCAGATACTCGCTTGCATGTGTTGGAAGAAGAGGGGGTGCCCTGGTTTAATATGCTACCTGCACCGGGCATGCCTCGAGAGTCGGGTCATAGCTGACCTGTGGTGCGGGGAGTGCGGCGAGCAGACATTGCGGAAGGCTGCGCGGAAGAGCCGGCGGCTGGGACCCAAGGAGGCCGCAGAGCGCAAGGAGCGGCTGCGCGAGCTCAAGTCCAGGGAGGCGGTGCGTGCGCGTGTCCCCAGGAGGGGACACTGCTCCTGCACGTATGAAGCATCATGTATAGCAACTGCGCCGCGTCCTGCAGTGAAAAGACATCTCGTCCGTACATAAGTGGGACATGCGGGCGTGTCTGCCTTGCAGCCTCTGTCCATGAGTGTGCTGTGCCATGTGAGCAAGGTTCCTCGGCGCAAGAGCGTGATAGCAGGGTCGTTTCCAGCTTCCCAACCTGCTTTGTTTGGTGTGGATGTCAATAACAAGGACCGGGACTGGTGTTGCGCGGCGCAGGAGCTCATGTCGGAGCTCCACAACACGCTCGGGTCCTCGTCTGCCGGGCGCGGTAATGACGACGACAGTGAGGACGACGACCACGAGGTCACCGAGCGGCTGGACCGCCCCGCGCACGCGGACCGCCCTGCGTCTGCACAGCATGCGGAGGAGGGTGGGGAGGATGACGACGAGTCGGGGGAAGAGGAGGAGGAGGAGGGAGCGGATGCGCGCAAATCGGAGCGGGGTTCCTGAGGCCTGGCACGGGTAGAGCGGGGCTGCTGCATTGGCGGCCCAGATTTGCCTTTCCATGTGTACAGTAATGCTGCAGGACATTTTTGGTTCGACGAACTGTGCTGCACCAGTGAACTCTTTGTCGAATGTGGCTGTGTTTTGCGAGTGGCATGTGCTGCATGCCGTGCGCTGCCTGTTGCAGTGGAAGTTACAGTGCCCGGCCATTCTTATCAGGCACGACATCGCCCTGCCACTCAAATCCAGCGCCAGTAAGCGCCGGGCACGAACTTTGATGGGATCATGACAATCAGTGCAAAGCTGATGGGGTTGAACAGGAAGCTCTGGTATGGGCCGCCCTTTCCTGACGCCGCCCACGACACCCACAGCGGCGGCAGCAGCGACGGCAGCAGCGAGTGCGGCGTCATGAGCTGCCAGCAGAAGGTCATCATGATTGCTGCGCGCCGGTGAACATGGGTGGACCGTCAGTGCGCAGCCCAAGCAAGCGAGGAAATCAGCCGGAAGTGGCAATACATACGCATGCGCAAACGGTGACGCGGATGCGCAGGACATGCGCTAAGCCCCGACCTCGACCTCGCACTGCACAGGTGCATTGTGTAAAGCAAACGCCACTTTCTGGGTTGGTGGTAAAATACATATCGTCTCTCATGTGGGGATGTAGTGACGGTGCCGGCGGGAAGCAGGCCAGCCTCTGTGGCTGAGCAGGCCGGCCAGACACCCAAAGTGCTACGAGGGCAGGGGTTGCGCGGGCGCACACCGTAGCCTCCATTGACCACTGCCTTCCAGAAGTCGTGCTCTGGGTCGTGCAGCCGCCGCCAGCGCCACTTGCGTTTCGTCTCATCCAAGATAAAGTCCTCGAACCTGTGCCAACATTGTCACAAAGTTCCCAACCGCGCAGCGCCAGACCCTTCGATCGCGCAGCGCCAGACACTTCACTAGCAGACAGTGACACAGTGTCAAAGATAGGGCGCCACACAGCACAGCAGGGTGCTATGCCGATACATTGTCCTTAGTGGTGCAAGGACCACGCCACTTCTAGGCGTCAGGCAGCAAGCGCCCCTGTCTGCATGAACATGGACAACACGGCAGGCGCCAGCCCCTGCACCGGCCACCCTCGCACTAGCGCCAAGCGCACAGCGCTGCAGAGCGTGTCACGTACTGCTGCATGATACCTGAGTGCGCCCGCATGTACTACCAGCAAGTTTGTTGGTGCACAGCGAGTTGCCGCCCTCGACCCGAGCAGCCCAAACCTCCACCCTTTATTTTTTACTGGGTCTTTGCACCAGCAAGCACCAGCACAACAAGCTGTTACCGCTGACCCCTTGCGCCAGGCGGGTGCGCAATAGTTGCATAGTTGGGCAGACGTGTTGCGCCCAACAGCGCAGGCGCGGACCTCTCGGTGCGGACCTCCCACCAGTCGTCAAACACGCTCTTTGCTGCGCGGAAGCGTGCGCGGTAGGGCGCGGACCACAGGACGAAGCTCTGCCACAGCTGCAGCAGCGCCACAACAAACGGCAGCGCCCTGCAGCCGCACCAGCAAATAGCGTTAGTGAGCTTGCCTCTCTTGCACACGGCACTGGCAGCAGGCACCCCCGTTTGAAGCTCACGGGCATTCAAAGGGCTACAGCCTTGTGCGGGGGCGTGCTGCCAGGCGCGTGCATGAGCGTGTGCGCACATGAAGCCTTGGCGCGCCCTCTCAGCAAGGTCCAGCACGTCCTGCTTCACCTGCCGCCACCTCTGCCGCGGCGAGATATACCTCTGCCCCGCCGCACACACCACCTGCTGCCTGCAGCGCCGCTGCGGGCGGCGCGGCATGCCGTGTGCCAAGCGTGCGGCGCAGCGCCTGGGCCCGATGTTCCAGGCGTTTACGTGTGCAGCCCTGCACACTCTGGTTGCTGTTGTCCCACGCTTTGCCAAGCGGGGCTGGTGCAGGTGAGGCAGAAGAGTGTTGCCACTGCAGCCGCCGGCGCGCACATCGGCGCCCCACGTTCCTAACATAAGCAGACTTTGCCTACCATGCACCCGCCCCTCATCCTTTTCAACTAGCCCGGCTCGGGGCGCAATAAGGTGAACAGAACCTGCTAAGCCCTTCGAGCTGCTCTAACAGAGGAGAGCGCCAGCAGGTGTGGCAGGCGCGCAGTCACTCGGAGCGCAAACACAAGAGAGATGCACACCTCCTGCTTGCCTGCGGGCAGGTACGACGCGGATACTGCGTGTGGCTGCCTGCTCAAACACCTTGCTCGTGTTTGCTGACTCCAGCGCCCGAGTGCTTCCGCGCAGGCTGACCAGCGTTCGAGCCGGACAGTGCCCTGCGTCCCTGTCCTTGCCAGGTGCGGCCGCTCATGCACATCAAAAAGCTTTCACGAGCAGGTCTCGGGGGCTGCAGACCGCAGACGTGCCGCCTTCGCGCAGGCTTGAGACTCCCCTGCCGGCAGCGGGCGCAGCGCCGCAGCAGGCCGGCATGCGTGCGAGCCGCGCTGCCCGGCGCGGAGGGACACCTCAGCGGCGCAGCGGCAGCGCTCGCGGCGGCGCTCGGGTGCGCGCCCGGCTGCATGACCTGCCGCCGTGCCTGCGCAGCCTGTGTGTGGCCCAGGCCGCCCGTCATTGCGTGCCCGGCGCGCTGGCAGTGCTGGCACGCACACGCCGCGGGGTCAGCAGGCCTGTGCCCGCCGGCAGCCCTGCACACGCAGCACGTGCTGCAACCAGGCTTGATACGGGCTGCGACTGCCCGCAGAGGCGCGCAGCCTGCGCCGCCAACGGCGCCGCGCTGAAAACGGGGTGCTCAGACCTGCCACGGCCCGGCGTCGTTGTAGGACACTGTTGACCGCTCACACGACAGCCCCCTGCCCCTGCCCGCGCGCACACGGGTCGGCTGCCGCGCGCAGGGCGGGCGGCGCGCCCTCCGCGCTGGACCACCTGGCGGCGCGGCTGACGATGCTGGGCTCCCTTGAGGAGCAGGCGCTGTCCTCGCTGGCCAACGACCCGTCGCAGGCCGCGTCGGACGCCGCGGCGTCGCTCGGCGGCGCGGCCACGAACGCCGCGGCCGGCGTGCAGGCCGCGACCGACGCGGCGACGCAGGCCGTAAAAAGCGACGGCGGCGGCGGCTTCTTCGGGCCCTTTGCGTGGGCGTTTGAGAGCTCGCTGAAGGTGCACGCGCGGTCCCCTTGGCAAGATGCTTGCCAGCACAGCGTCATTTGCATCTGTCTTTCATGACTCCTCTTCAGAATGCCTGCATAGTTGCCGTTTGGACCCGACCCCAGCACAGTGCGCGGTATAGAGAGTCACAGGGCTCTGGCACAAACGCAGTGTGCGATGGAGAGACCCACACGATGCTCGCACAGTGCTGGGCGGCGGTCGAGGCCCCGCTCGTCAGCAGAGCGGCCTGGGCGAGGAAAGCGCGCCGCTGACGTGCCGCGTGGATCGCGCCGCGACCGCGCAGGTCCTGGACAACGCGCTCTCGACGCTGCATGTGCCGTACTCGTACGGCTTCGCCATCATCCTGCTGACCATCATCGTGAAGGCGCTGACGTTCCCGCTGTCGCGCAAGCAGGCGCGCGCCCCGCTCGCTGCCGGCCCACTGCCTGCTGGGCCCCCCTTGCGAGCGGCTCGCCGCGGTTCAAGGGCGCAAGGCAAGGCGGCACCGGCGCGACTTCAATGCAGAGCAGCGAGCTGAGAGGCGGCGCCTCTCTTGTGCGGCAGGTGGAGAGCACGGTGGCGATGCAGACCCTGCAGCCGCGCATCAAGGAGATCCAGGAGCGGTACAAGGGCAGGCCGCAGGACGAGATGCAGGCAGGCCGCCCTCGCGTCGGGCCCGGGTTTTGTGAAGCAATGCGCGCGAGCGCCTCACAGCGGACCTGTGACGTGTCTGCCGTGAAGCCAGGGCGTGGCTCCATGAAGCCAGGACGTGGCACCGCATTAGGGGCTTGCGCTGACCAAGCATGTGCAGTCGTGCACCCTGTCATTGTCACGAGCTGGCATGGAGGCTGTGCTGCGCTTGCTCCGCGGTGCCAACAAACCTGCTACTATGAGACATCGCTCCGACGCGTGAGCCGTGCGAGACGCGGAGCCGGGTCGCGCAACCCGTCGGGCCCAGGCGGCTGCGGGGCTTAGGGTTTGGTGGAGGTTTCGCGCTTAGGGTTGGGCGGCGGGCGCCGCAGGTGGAGGTCGCGCGGCTGTACAAGGACGCGGGTGTGAACCCGCTGGCGGGCTGCCTGCCGACGCTGGTCACGCTGCCGGTCTGGATCGGGCTCTACCGCGCGCTTAGCAACGTGGCCGACGAGGGTTTGCTGACCGAGGGCTTCTTCTGGATCCCCTCGCTCGCCGGGCCCACCTCGCTGGCCGCGCAGAAGGCGGTGCGTCGTGGCCGCCGTGCCCGTAGCTGTGCATGGAAGGAGTCCCAGGAGTGCAGTCTGCTCTTGGTGGCGCCATGCGAGGCCCTGGCCGTCAGCTTGTGCTGGTCGTGTCTTGGGCGGCCAAAGAGTGCAGTCCGGCGCATCTTGTGATCTGCCATGGTTTGTGATGCGGATGTGAGTGCGCCTCGCCGGCTGCGCGAGTCGACTGGAACGGGGCGGGAGCCAACGCGCTTGCTCCTGCTGTGCCGTGCGTTGCTGGGCATGCCTTGCTCTGATGCACAGTGTGCTCATGCTCTCCTGCGCGGAGCGGTGATCGGGCCGCCGCGCGCAGGGCTCCGGGTCTTCGTGGCTGTTCCCCCTGACCAATGGCGCGCCGCCGATCGGCTGGCACGACGCGGCGGCCTACCTGGTGCTCCCGGTGCTGCTGATCGTCAGCCAGTACGCCAGCCAGAAGATCATCTCGCCGCCGTCCACCGACCCGCAGCAGCAGCAGACGCAGAACATCCTGCGCTTCCTGCCGCTCATGATAGGCGCGCCGCCCGCGCCCGCCCGCGCGCGGCGTGCGGCAGCGCGCGGCGCCGCAGCGCCGCCGCCTTGCATGCATGTTTGCATGTGCGTTCACTGCAAGCCACGGCTTTCTGTTCGCATGCTGACAAACCAGGTCACCTGTTGCTTGCTGGTGCAAGTGTGTGTTGCATTGTGACTGGCTGTCATGGGGGTGGCACCCTGCCCAGCCATGCATGATGTGCTCGTCAGCCCCAACCAGGCAAGTGCCGTCTCGAGCTGTGGGGCGCAATTTCCAACCGCGCTCCTCTCTCATTACCGTCGCCATGCTGTGCAGGGTACTTCTCGCTCAACGTGCCGTCCGGGCTGACGCTCTACTGGTTCACCAACAACCTGCTCACCACAGCGCAGCAGGCGCGCAACAGCTCGCCGCCCTGCTCAGCGCCGCGCGACGCGCGGACCTTGGTTGCGGAGACGACTGGCATGCCTGGGCGAGTAAAATGAGCTGGCACATGGTACGAGTCAAGATGTGTCAGGCGGCAACGGTATGTGCCATGTCTTTTGTCAAGGGCCTTGCTCGCGCATGTGAACTAGTGTGGCTGGAGTGAGGTCATGCACTTTCGAGGTTGCGAGGACCATGTGGGGCGCCCGCAGGTGTGGCTGAAGCAGAGCATCCCGGCGCCGGTGCTGCCGGCTGGCCCGCAGGGCACCATCGTCAAAGCGGAGTCCACGCTCGTGGCCGACCAGCGGCCAACGGGTGCCGCCTGCCCCGTGGCTTACGCTCTGCGTTTCTGATCCCCTTGCTAGTGATGTACAGGCATATCAGCAGTTCAGAAAAGGTATGCTTTTCTGACTGCCCCTGCCAGTGATTGATCGGCTCATCAGAGAGGAGGCAGGTAAACGTACCGCGCTCGGCAACCGCCAGCCGGGCGCGGTAGTATGCTTTTCTGACTGCCCCTGCCAGTGATTGATCGGCTCATCAGAGAGGAGGCAGGTAAACGTACCGCGCTCGGCAACCGCCAGCCGGGCGCGGTATACGCGCCTGCCAGAGGGAGCTCAGTGCCGGGCAGCACGCGTGGCCGCCACACCGCATGCGCGCGCCGCTGCGACGACCTAGGCACACATGCATGCACTGCATGCCCTGTTGCACTCCAAACGCACTTGCAAAGTGGCAAGCGTGGGGCTGAAGAGACTGCTGGCGTGCAGCAGAGGACTTAACTTGGAAAAATTGCAGGTCAGTATCAGATGTATCAGATGCAGGTCGACTGTTCGCCACTGCCCAAACTTCGTCAGCGCCAGGCACCAACGGGATGCTCTCGACGTGCAGGCAAGGAGCTGAGCTCGAGGCGCTCGGCCAAGGTCGCGGAGCTGGCGCCGCCGCCGGCAGCGGCAGGCGGCGGCGGCGGCGGCGGCGGCGGCGGCGGCAGCCGCGGCAAGAAGGGCGAGAAGTTCCGCGCGCTCAAGGCCAAGGAGGCCGCCAAGAAGGCCGCACGCCAGGCCGCGCCTGCGGCCGGGCCGGGGCCCGCGCAGGCGCAGGCGCAGGCGCAGCCGCGCGCGTCCGAGGTGGCCGTCGCGGAGAAGCTCAAGGCGCGCGCTCGGCCGCGGCTGACCGCTCCTGCACTGCAGATTCTACATCGCAGATGAAGCCTGCATGTGTAGCTCTGCCATGTCTGCTGTTTTGCATGCCAGAGAGTCTGCGCGTCTAGGGTGGCCAAAGTACAGCTCATGTATTCAGGGAGAGTGGAGAGGCAGCTGCAGGGCACTGGGAGGTGCAAATACAGGCTGGACCTGTTTGCGTGCGACAGCAGTGAGGCGTGAGGCGGTGCAAGCTGAGTCGAGGTCTCAGGCAGCCTTGCTGGTACTTGCCCGCTCATGAAGCTCAGGGCAGCTTTGAAATGATGCTCATGGCGAGTGGTTGATGGCATGCCTGCGCAGGTGCCGGACGCGCCGCCTGCAAGGGACAACAGCAGCCACAATGGCAGCCAGAACGGGAGCGGCCATTGATTGCTGCTCGTTGCGCACCGAGCGTGAGGCATGCGAGGGGGTGGTGCTTTTCTGGTCATTGGCGGACTTGTTGCAAGCTGTGTGCCTCGCATGCCTTCCTCCCAACGTGTGTGCAGTGAGCGAGTGGTTCTATGGAGGGTTCGTATGTTGCTCGGTGTGAGGCAGCGTGTGGACGTACAGTTTTTGGTTGCATACAGCTCGTGTAAGCTTGTGTACATGCTGCCGGTCATGCATGTGCCTGGGCCCTGACAAATACATCCTAATCGCTGAGGCCAGCTAGAACAAGCATATTTATTTTACACCCATAAACAGAGCATACATGCGACGTGCTGCTCTGGCATGCCTGCGCTTGCGGAAGGCGAGGGCGTTTGGGACTGCTGAGCACGCACACGCACCCCCCCCTGATCGTGAGCGCACAGGCCTCTTTGGCTTCAGCGCACTCCAGGAACCTGAAGACTGGGACGCGTTTGCGCGCAGCAGCATCGCCAGGTGTGCTCATGGAGACTGTCCGTGTTTGCGCTGCTTGGCCCGGCCCGGCCGTGGCTATGCGAGCACGCAGGCTGCACTGGTGTTGCAGATGTTGCAGCCCGTAGTGGCTGACTGTGAAGCCTGCCAGGTGCGATGAGCTGGTGCAGAGCGTGACGTCCGCAACAGACAGCTGCAGCACCGTCAGGGCGATTGATGACGTCTCTGACACGGTGCGCGAAAGCTGTGATCGGACAATGTCGCGCTGGCTGCATCTTTTGTTTTGTTGCAGGCACAGTGTTGTGCCACTTCTGTTTGAGGTGCAAACGCAGGTGTGCCAAGCCTATGACGCGGCTGAGTTCTGCCGGAACGTGCACGAGTCAGCGGCATGGCGCGCTGCCGCGCTGCGCGCCTGCATTCTGGTCGGGGGTGCGGGCGGCCAACAAGGCGTTTGGTCCTGTTCATAAGTTCAGGCGTGCGAAGTACACCTTCTTTGTGTCGACGGGACGCAGGCTATGTCCAGGAGCTCAACATGCACACTGGCCTCTACGCTGCGCTCGCGCGAGCCTTGGAGTTACAGGCCGCAGCGGGCGACGCAGCACAGCCGCACCAGCGTGAGGAGGAAGCAGTGCTGCAGCGCACCTTTCAGGGCGCAGCCCGGGGGAACGCGCCGCGCGATAGCCAGGCGCAAGAGGCGCAGCGGGTGCGAGGCCAATGCTTGCAAGTATATATACTGTTTTCACTATCAGTGTGGCTTTGTCATATATCCAGTACAAGCTTAGTCTACCCCATCGCGCCGCCCACCGCGCTGCCGGCCATGCTGCCTAACGCGCAACCCGTCTTGCCGCCCAACGCGCTGCCGGCCGCGCTGCTGGCGCCAGTGCGGCAGCCGGCGGGCCCGTGCTGCCCATTGCGCCGCCCAGTGCACCGCCCCGCCCAACGCGCTGCAGGCCGCGCCGCTCGCGCTGATGCAGCAGCCGGCGCCTGCGCCCGCGCCCGCGCTGCCCATTGCGCCGCCCAGTGCAACGCTGGGGTGATGCACTGGACGGCGCAACGGGCAGCGCAGGCGCGGGCCCAGGCGCCGGCAGCTGCACCAGCGCGAGGGGCGCGGCCTTCAGCGCGTTGCACTGCCGGGGTGGCGCGTTGGGCGGCGCGACGGGCGGCGCGGGCGTCGGCTGCTGCACTGCCGACAGCGGCACGACGCGCAGCGCGTTGGGCGGCATGACGGTCTGCGCGTTAGGCAGCGCACATCCAAGACAGCGTCAGCATATCAGGAAACAGCAGCTTGGGCCGCGCTCATGCCGCATGCATCTCTGTCATGCATGCGTGGCTGCTCCAGGTGGGGCGCGCGCTGCGGCGGGACATGGAGCGGGCTGGCATCCACCTGGCCGGCGCCGCGCGCGCGCGCCTGGACGGCCTCACCGCGCGCACGCACGAGCTCGGCCTGATGTTTGGTGTGGCGCTTCCTCTGGCACGTGATGAGGTCGTTGCCTGCCTCGTGAGCTACCTACAAAGCAGCACCAGCAGTCCGTCTGTCCCTATGAAGCCCTCAGAGCATTTGGCCTGCACTCCAATCATGCTGGTTGACCGAGCATGCTGAGAGCCCCACATCAAGCGCACAGCCCTGCTCATGCTCTTGCACGGCAAGCAAACACCGCATGGCTGGCTGTGAAAGCTATAGTGTTCTCGGCATAAAGCCCGCTGCATCACGTAGGTTTGCAGCCCCGCACAGGCGGCCCGCCAGGTGGCTCGGGCAGCGGCCGTGCTGTGCACGCAGTCCTGAAGCCCGGCGCGGCGGCAGGCCAGAACTTGGCGGACGATGCGCGGCTGGGCACAGCGCAGCTGTCGGCGCGCGAGGCCGGCCACGTGCGCGCGTCAGCGCCGTCTGCTGTCGCCGCGCTGCGCCAGGGCGGCCGCGGCGGGGGCTCCGGGCCAACGTTCCACCTGTCCATGGGCACGGCCGCCCTGCACGCGGTGCTGCGCAATGTGCCCGACGAGGACACCCGCCGCAAGGCTCGCCCCCGGCCGGCCAGCAGGCATCGGCACCATGCGCCTCTCTCGGCATGTGTGAATGCCAGCCAGCAGCCACGTCCTGCGCGCAGGCTCAACCTTTAGGGCCGCGCTGCGCGTCGATCAGGGTTAGGGTGAGGGTACCCAGTACACCGACCGCCGCAACGTGGGCTGTGTGCGCAGGTGTACATGGCGGCGCACACTGCGCCGGGCGGCGGCCTGGACGTGCTAGACGCCCTGCTGGCCGGGCGGCGCGAGCTGGCGCAGCTGCTCGGCGCGCCCAGCTGGGCGCACTACCAGGTCAGTGTTGAGCTGCTTGTCGCTGCAGACCGAGTGGCACCCCTGCAGCATGCACCGTGCTCGTGCGAGCTCCAGAGGCTCGCCGCTCTGCTGCATGCGCGTCGCATTAGAGCGCATCAGCATGCGTAAAAAAAGTATGCGCCTGGTCGTACAGAAAGGGCACAGGGAGCTGGTGTGCATGTCCAGTCGACCCTGGCTTGTTTACCGGCGTACGGTCGCGCGCAGGCCTCCGCGGGCACATTGGCGGGATGCCCAGAGGCGGTGGCGGCCTTCCTTGACAGCCTCTCGGAGGGCCTGCGGCCACTGGTCCGCAGCGGCCCTCCCTTTTGATGCCCCTGCTCGCGGGGCGCTCGCATGCGGTCGTGTCAGTGATGCGCCAGCGCTGCGCCACCCCCATGCACTGGTTCTTGGTGCCTGGCTCATACCAAGCTGTAGGATGTATAGGAGGGGTTCTGAGGCGCGCTCGCGCGTCGCGCGTAAGGGAAAAGCTGCCACCCACAGCACCTAGCGGCTCCCCTGCCCACACCGGACCCCCTGCGCCGCGGGGCACAGGCGGCGGACGAGGCGGAGGCGCTGCGGCGCGCCAAGGCGCGGCACCAGGGGCGCGCGCTGCGCCACGTGCGCCTGGAGGTTTGGGACCGGCACTACTACACCGCCCTGGCCAAGGCGCGCGCCGCGCACGCCCTGCCGCGTGCACCTCCTGGCAGTGCCGCGCTGCGTGGCTGGTCCCCCCTCCATGACGCCTGCCGAATATGCCACCAGCTGCGCGCGAGTGCAGCCGCTGTGAGCTGTTGCTGCATGGATCGCAGCTCTGCTGGCGGTGGCCAGCAGCGCCGCTTGCCCGTCCCACGTCCGGTCCGGGCCTATCTGCTGAGGAACGGCAGTAGCTGGCTTGAAGGCAGCACCAGACGGTCGCGCGGCGCGTTCGCCGGGCAGGCGGAGGCCGGGGACGAGGCCGCGGCGGCCATCTCCGCGTACCTGGCGCTCCCGGACTGCCTGGAGGCGCTCAACACCGTGCTCACGCGCGCGCTAGGCGTCGCGCTCGTGCCCGTGCCCCTGCGGCCAGGTGCCCCTGCCCTGCAGATGCATGGTGCATGACCAGCGAGCGCTAGTCTGTGCTGTGCTGCGAGCAGCGCGGCTGGTACAATCTAGTTTTCATTCTCTTTGGGCGCCTGGGTGCATGCAAGCCTCCGCATTGGTGCGACGCACCTGGGCGTCTGCAGGCGCGCGAGCCGGTGGAGTGTTCCGGGGCGCAGGCGAGGCGTGGGCGGCGGGCCTGCGCAAGATGGAGCTGGTCGGGGAGCGCGAGGGCGCGCTCGGCGAGGTCTACCTTGACTTCGACCACAGGCGCGGGCGCCTGTGCAGCCGCGGGCCATCCCTTGCGCTTCCCTTGCTCTGCAAGCAGGCAAGCCTGGCTCTTCTCGGGCGGGATGTTCTTCATTACGTCTTCACTGTGGTATCCAGATGTCGAACGGCCCGGCCAGCTGTCTGCGGGCCCCCCGGCTGCGGCAGCGGCAGGGCGCCCAGCGCGGCCGCAGGCGCCCAGCGGCAGGGCGCCCGGCTCGGCCACAGGCGCCAACAGCACCGCCAGCTCGCCCCGCGCGCGATGGCCGGTGCGCGCGGCGCGCAGGCCGGGCAAGTTCGCGCACGCGGCGCACTTCACGCTGCGCTGCGGCCGCGCGCTGCCGGGCGGGCGCTGGCAGCGGCCGGCGGTCGCGCTGGTGGCCGACCTGCCGGCTGGGCGGCTGAGCCTGGAGCAGGCGGAGACGCTGTGGCACGAGATGGGCCACGCGCTGCACTCGCTGCTCTCGCGCACGCACTTCCAGCACCTCTCGGGCGCGGCCCGCGCCGGCCGGCCCCGCCGGGCCGCAGCCACGGGACGGGGCGGCCTGCTGCCCCAAACGGCGCATGTCGCGCTGGCAAGCTGGAGCAAGGTGGCAGCGCGCATATGTCGGCATCAAGTGCGCCGTGCAGCGCGCTGGCGCGCGCTGCTTAGCTGGCATGAACCCGCATACCGCAGCGCGCCAGGCCGCCGTGAGGTCTCTCTTCAAACAGGCAGATGATGCGCGACGCAGGGGGGCACTGAACGGAAGCATGCCGACAGGGGTGCCGTTCAGGCCGGCTTGCATGCATGCGGCGCTCAGCCCGCTCAGCCTCCCGCGCACCATCCTGCGCACAGGTAGCAGGAGGGCGGTCAGTGAGCGCACCCGGCTTGCAGCAGCGAGCGCCAGGCGCGTCACGGGTGGTGATGCCGGGGTGCGCAGGCACGCGCGGGCCCATGGACGTGGTGGAGGTGCCCTCGCACCTGCTGGAGCACTTTGCGCGCGCGCCTGCCGTGCTGGCCGCGGCCGGCCGGCACTGGCGCACGCGCGAGCCGCCACCGGCACAGCTGCTGGACGCCCTGGCGCGCCGCGAGCGCCTGTTCGGCGCGCTGCGGCTGCAGCAGCAGGCGCGCGCGGGCGCTGCGGTGCCTCGGCACCCTGTCCTTGCCGGCGCACGCGTCGGTGTGGCGGTTGCAGGTAGACATTGGAAAGCCTGTCCCTGGTCGGGCCAGCCGGCGGTCTGTGCAGGGTCAGCAGGCGGGCTGTGCGCGCCCGCGCGCCCGCCCCCGGACGCGGCCGCGGCGCCAGCGGCGCGACGCGAAGCGGCCATCTGGCGAGCCCCCATGCGTGGGCGGCGAGGCGCGCGCGCGCGCGGCCGGCAGGTCGCAGATGCGGTCGTGGACCAGCGCCTGCACGGCCCGCAGCTGGCCGGCGGGTCCACCGCAGTCGTGGCGGCCGCCATGGAGGAGCACTCGGCGGTGCCGTACGTGCCGGGCACGCACCCGCAGGCCCGGTGCGGCGCGCCGCCCCGCCAGGCCCCGCGCAGCGCACGGGCGGCTGAGCGCCTGGGACCCTGATGCCCGCGCTCACGACGCACGAGGCAGTCAGCTGGCGCTGCAGGACGGCTCCGGCCTCATGGCGCTTCGTGCGGCGCTCGAGGAAAAGCCTGTTTTGCCGCTGTGCGGGTGCTGTGCGGGGCGTCCTGAGCCCCGGCGCGCCGCGCTTGCGAGTGGCGCGGGAGCTCGACAGGCTGCGGCGGGGCGCAGGTTCGGGCACCTGGTGGGCTACGGCGGCATGTACTACGCCTACCTGTACGCGACCGCGCTGGCGGCCACCATGTGGCGCGCGCACTTTGATGCCGACCCGTTCAGCCGCGCGGCAGGCGCGCCCAGGGCCCCATCCCCTGCCGGGGCCTCTTCGCATGCCCGCCGCGCCCCGCTCCCCGCGTGCGTTGCGGTCATTGGCATCGGCTCTGTGCTGCTGCAGAAACATGTGGGAACCGCCCCCTGCACCTCTTGCCCGGCGTGCTGCGCGCTCACAAGTCCAAAGGCCAGTTTGCCTGCTTGCGGCGGGCGCGGCGCTGCCCAGCCTGCCGTCCAAGCCGCTGGGTCTGCCGCATCACCGCCCCTGAGGCAGCAGGGCGGGCGGGGCGGCGCGACTCGCGGCACTACGCGCGCGCAGGCGAGCACCTGCGGGAGACGCTGCTAGCACGCGGCTGCGCTGCGGACCCGCACGCGATGGTGGAGGCCGCGGTCGGCGCCGGGCACCTGCGCGCGGTGGCGGGCGGCTGGGCGCCCGACGCGGCCGGGCTGCTCGCCGAGCTGCGCCCGCCGCCGCACGCGCGCGGCGCGGCCTAGCCTGCCCCAGGCGCCCAGCGCGACCCTGGGCGGCGCCGGCACACGGCCGCGCGCGCTGGTGATGAATGCGCCGCGAGGGGCGTGCGCGCTGTCGCTAGGCAGCTGGCCACCCGAGGCGGTTAGGCTCCCGGCCAAGCTGCGCCCGCCGCGTGGCACGCGCAGCGCATTGCAGCCTGCTGCAGGGCTGGGCGCATCGCTGAAGATGCAGCCATGATACGTTGGTTGCACAAGGGCGATGGCGCGGGCCACAGTGTACGCGTGGCCGCGCCTGGGCGCGCAACCTCGTCCGGCCGCCGGGCGAGCTCTGCCCGCTGCTTTGCCGGTGGGAGCAGAACCAGGCTTGGCACGGGGTTGGCACTTGGCGAGTGCAGCCTTCTGGACCAGTGTACGCGCCTCTTTGATTTTTGTTGTAACATGCAGCCCAGCTTGGCCATCCTGCTGTGCAGGAGGGTCAAGGGCAGGGCCTGATGGTTACTACAAAACTTTTCATTTGTGAAAAACAGACCAGCGCGGGAAGGCACCTCTATCGGCATCCAAAGCAGGTGCAGCTTGTTGGACACAGCTCTCCGAGCCGCGGCCCTGTGGTTGCCAACGTGCTGGTCAGGTAGCGCAGCATAAGTGAGCTCACGTGCTTTGTTAGTGGTTGAAGGGACTTTCAGTCTGCACTGCAGTGCAACGTCGGGCAGTGTTGCAAAATATGGCGACCAGCAATGGCCATGTGCGCGCCCCCAGCCGACCCTCGCTGGAAGCATGCGTCAGCAGCGCGTCTGCCCACCCTTATTGCAGCGTGGGTTGAGCTGGCCGCAGGAGGCAGCAAGGGGGGTGCCCGTCGCCTGCAGAATTTGAAGCTTGCATACCAGCCTGTGCTCTGTGCAGGTGCACGCCAGCGACTCCAAGGCCTCCCTGAGCACGGACAGCGAGACGAAAATCAAGGCCAAGCCCAGGATCGAGCGGAACCGCGTGCTGGTGACGGGAGGCGCGGGGTTCGTCGGCTCTCACCTCTGCACATACCTGGTGGAGAGGGGCGACCATGTGAGCGGCCTCCAGCCTCTCCTTCGGCTGGCATAGCTGCACACTGCCAGAACCCGGCCACAACGCAGCGTCGGGGCGAGCTGACACGCGGCGCGGCGTGCGCGCGCGAGCAGGTGATCTGCATTGACAACTTTTTCACGGGCAGCAAGGAGAACATCGCGCACCTACTTGGCAAGACCAACTTTGAGCTCATCCGCCACGACGTCGTGGAGAAGATTCTGCTGGAGGTGGACCAGATCTTCCACCTCGCGTGCCCGGCCTCGCCAATTCACTACAAGTGCGCCGCCCGCCTGGCGCGTCGGAAACCGGCGCTTTTTTGCACAGTGTCTGAAGCGGCCAGGCAGCGCAGGTACAACCCCATCAAGACGATCAAGACCAGCTTTCTGGGGACGATGAACATGCTGGGCCTGGCGAAGCGCACGCGCGCGCGCTTCCTGCTCACCAGCACCAGCGAGGTGCGCGCGCCGGCTCCCGCTGCCGCCGGCTGTAAACGTGCGTGCGTAGACACGGCGCGAGCTGCGCGCGCTCGTGCCACGCAGCTCCCCCCGGCGGCGCTCCCAGGCTCGAGCCTGCGGCGCAGGTATACGGGGACCCGCTGGAGCACCCGCAGACGGAGTCGTACTGGGGCAATGTGAACTGCATCGGCGAGCGCAGCTGCTACGACGAGGGCAAGCGCGCGGCGGAGTGCCTGACCTTTGACTACCAGCGCGAGCACGGCATGGAGGTGCGCGGCGGCGGGAGCGCACGTGCGCAGGTCGGCAGCTTAGGCTCTGTGCCGTTCCGAGCGCCCGAGCAGATGTCCAGTGGCTGAGGCGCCAGGCCGAAAGAGCGAGGCGCGAGCGCGCTGGGCGGGCGACGAGCCAGACGGCTTTGCGGGGCGATCGGCGACACCGTTGTGCTGTCGGCTGGACCCGGCAAAGCGCGCCGCACCCAGACACTACAGTCGCATGGCGCCCAGCCAGGGGCGTCCGCTCGCCGGCTGCGCGGTACCCAGCGCCGAGGCATGCGCGCGCGCAGGTGCGCGTGGTGCGCATCTTCAACACGTACGGGCCGCGCATGGCGCTGGACGACGGGCGCGTGGTCAGCAACTTCGTGGCGCAGGCCCTGACCGGGCAGCCGATGACCATCTACGGCGACGGCCAGCAGACGCGCTCGTTCCAGTACGTGTCGGACCTCATCGAGGGTGCGCGGCCGCGCCAAAGCGCGGTCCCTGTGCCGCTCCTCAGGGTTGGGCGAGCGGGGCGGTCGCCGGGCGCTTGGCTGCGGCGGAGGCTGGCGCTCAAGAGCCCAGCAAGGCAACCTCCTCTCCACACGCCCGTGCTCGGTGTCTGGGCGGTGCGCTGGTGGTGCGCGTCTGCATCAGTACAGCATTCTTGCAGCTGGCAGCGCCGCTTTTTATCGCAACAGCAGTGGCCGCGAGGCTGACGGAGCTCGCCGGCCAGCGGCTGCATGGCCGGCCTGGTTTGCATCGCGCTGCGTCCGCGGCCTTGCAAAGGCAGCGGCGCGGCCGGCCGCGCCGCGCGGCCCGTGAGCGGCGGCCCGGGCGGCGCGGCGGCAGGCATGGTGCGCGTCATGGACGGCCCGGACACGGGCCCGTTCAACATTGGCAACCCGACCGAGTTCACCATGCTGGAGCTGGCCAAGGTGGTGCAGGAGGTGGTCAACCCGGCGGCCGAGATCGTGTTCCGCGAGAACACCGCCGACGACCCTAGCCGGCGCAAGCCCGACATCACCAAGGCGCGCCGCCCGGGGCCGCCCCCGGGCGGGGGCGCCGGGAAGCCGCCGGCCGGCGCGCTCGGGAGCGCCTAGCAAGGCGCTGGGGCGCGCTGCGCCTGTCGGGACGCGCCCCGCTCTGGCGCCTGTCAGGGTAGCCAGACCTGGGGCGGAGGGCGGCCATTCCCCAGCTGCAGACCTGGCTGGGGCGCTGCACACAGTGAAGTGCAACCCCCCCGAGCGCTCCCGGCCTGCTGCCCCGGTTGTTTGGAGTCACACGGTGTGCTTGTCTCAAGAGGCCATCAAGCGGGGTGGCATGCCCACGCTGTCGCGGCGGGTCGGGGCAGCTCCAGCAGGGCGGCTGCGCCAGCAGCGCCGCCCAGGGCGCGCCCGGGAGGGTCATCCAGGGGACGCCGAGGAGAGCGCTCGGCTGGCCAGGCGGGCGCCCCCGCAGCCCGGCCGGTGGCTGATGGCGGGGGAGCGCGCCCCCGCAGGTATACCTACCCTACCATAACCCTATGATCGCGCGCCCGCAGGTCAAGAAGGCGCTGGGCTGGGAGCCCAAGGTGCCGCTGCGCCAGGGCCTTGCGCGCATGGTCGACGACTTCACCAAGCGGTGCGCCGCCCGGCGCGCGCGCATGGCAGGGCGGCGCCGCCAGCCGTCGCGCCCGCCCGCCCTGCCGCCAGCCAGCGGCGCCCGGCTCTGCCGGTGCCGCTGCCAGCCTGCTGTGGCGCGCAGCAAGACAGAACTTCCGGCGCGGGGACGGAGGACTTGAGCGGGCTGCATGCTCTGCCCGCCACGGTCCTGCAAGCGAACAGAACGGTTCAGAGGCGGATCCACAGCGCTGCATGGCCAGCTCTCACAAGCGGCAGCAAGACCGCCGGCCCCTGCGTCGTCGCATCTGGAAGGCACGCGCACACGCGCCTGCGTGCCTGTCGGGTGCTGCAGCGAGCGAGTGACGAGGCGGCGCCGCGCGTGGCGCGTAGGCTGGACGTCTCGCGGCCGGTAGTGCCCGAGAAGAAGCCTGCGGAGGCGTAGGCGCGGCGCCCCCGCCCAGCTCCCGAGCCTTTCCGGCCGGCCTTCCCGGGGAGCGCGCTGCCACCGCCGGGCCCGCCGCTGGCTGCCATGGCGGCCGCTGACACCCGGCTCTCGGGTTCATTGATCCTGCATCTTTTCTGGGAGCCTTTTGGAGGCGCTTTCCGAGGTGCACGGGCGTCTGCTGGGCCACAAATAAAGGGCGATGCTGGCCTAGGTTGAGCAGGTGTGGCGTTGTTTATTTTCCAGCCAGTACGGAGTGGTGCAACGCATGCATGCAGCTGCGCAGGGTCGGGCAGCGCCTTGCTGCCCACCAGACGTTCCTGTGAGAGCCACTTGGGCTGCACTGTTTAACAAGGGCACTGACAATGGTTATACACTGTCTAAGCTGCCGACTTGACTGCCGGTAGGCGCATACGCGCCGGCCACTATATATGTAGAATTTGTCACCGCAAACGGTATGGCATTGCCGTGCAGTGCATGCGCTCAGACTATCGGCGCTCTCTTCATCAGGAGAATCAGGCTGAGTGCTCACTTGCAAGTCTGCGCTCGTACTGTACTCAAGGCAGGGCCAAGCCCTGTCCACGAACACTACTACCAGGCTCCGGACGGTGAGCCAGGATAGCCAGGGACGCCTCTTATGCTGCGGTGGGGGCTTGTGGTGAACACGCAGGCCCTCCAGTTTTCGATTTCAGAGCACAAGCTAGTGTACGTTCTCGCCGCGCCCGCAACCACCAAGCAGCAAGGATGCCGCCTGGCACGTCCAGGCTGTATCTAGCTTGTCGTCTGGGATTGAAGCTGGAGGGCCTGCGTATACACCTCGAGCTCCAGGAGTTGGACCTTCTGGGTGGGCCACAGGCCGCACTTGGTGGAGCCTTTCCTTCAATGAACGATTGAGGAAATCAATCAATACTGCTCTTTCACAACTTGGAACGCCGCTTGGGTCACCTCGCCCTAGGATCCTGGCGAGGGGGCGATTAGAGCACTCCCCACGTCCAGGCGCACAGCAAACCAACACCATGGTGGCCACCGTGCGCACTCAGGCCTTTGGGGCGGGGACTGGTGCGCGTCAGCATCTCACAATGTTTCAAAGCACTGTGTCCGGCAGGCGCATGCTCGCGGTTTTCTATCCCCCACTGCCAGTGAATTACAGTGTGGCCGTGCGCTGGGTGCAATGCTGACTGTGTGTGCGCTCCGGCAGACTTCCTGCAGGGCGACCGGCACGTGAGCACCAAGGTGGCACCTGCCACAGGACTCCTGCTCCTCCAAGCCCCGGAAAGCGCCGCTGTCCCGCCAACTCATCAAATAAAACGACGCGTGGGGGTTAGGTCGGCGGGCGCGCGGACTTCTTCAAGGAGATAGAGAACATCGCCTTCGTGGCCAGCATCACAGACCAGACGCTGCAGACCATCGACTCGGCGCCCTGGGCGCGCGACCTGCTGCTGTCCGCGGAGAAGCGGGTCTCCGGTGCGGCCCCGCGTCCCGCCCGGCGCCGACCGAGATAAGGCTGCCTGGCGCGCGCTCGGGCGGCCGCGCCTGCACGCGAGCGCTGCCGGGCCCGGGCGCCTGGTCCCCACCGCGCTCTGACGTGCGCGGCGCGGGGCGGGGCGCAGACAACGTCCACGCTCAGGTCGGCTTCGACTTTGGCGCTGAGTCAGCCTTTGCACGGGCGACCGTCGACACGGACATCTCCAACAAGGCCGCGGTCGCTGCCGCCACCTGGTTCCAGCGGGGTGCGGTTCCTCGACCCACGACCGAGCTTTTCTTGCCGACGCGGGTGCTCTTTCGGGCGCTCTCTAGAGGACCAGGCCCGCGGGCGTCGGCGCTGCACGCTGTGAGAGGCAGCAGGCGCTTGCAAGCCGCAGCGGGCTGGGGGGCCGCGCGGCTCGGCGTGCGGGGGGCTGCGGCTTGAGCGGGGCGCGCGCTCGCAGGGAACCACGTGCGCGCCGAGGGCGCCATCGAGCTCGACGACAACCTGAGCGTGTGGGGCGCGTGAGCCCCCCGCGCGCCGCGCGCCTGCCCACGCAGTGCTGCGCCGCTCCCGCACGTCAGGCCCTGCACGCCCGCCTGCTGCCCTGCTGACGCGCCTCGCCTGGCCGCAGGCACACCTTCAACGACGGCTCCCACGTCGCCAACTCCACCTGGGTGCGCGGCATAGGGTAGGGTTAGGGCGGCACGCCAGGCCGCCCGAGCTGCTCAGTCGAGGGTGGCGCGGGGGCTGTCGTGCGGCCGCGGTCACCGGCTGAGCTGACCTTGGCTGGGCGAGGCTGCAAGCTGGCGCGCATGCAGAGCAGGATGGGGACGCCCGTCGCGCCGGGGCGCGCCAGGTGAACCTCAAGGAGCGCGACGGCTTTGTGATCGCGCCCTTCACGGTGCCCATCGCTACCAGCGCCGCCAAGCTCACGTGCGCGCCCGCTGGCGCGCGGCTCTCCGCGCCTGTCGCAGGGGCGCCGCAAGGGCGTGGCGCTTTCGTGCTGGCAGCCGCCGCCAGAGGGTGTGACGCCGCGGGAGGCTGCGGCCGGCAGGTACCAGCGCGACGGCTACATGATCGAGCCGGCGGCGGACTTCAACCACCGCGCGGGGTACCTGTCCGTGTCCAAGACGCACCGCGACAGCCGCTTCCGCGGCTCGTACGCGTTCAAGGAGGTGCCGGGCGCCGGCGCCGCAGCCCTGCCCAGGAGGTCGGGTGTGGCGTGGGGTTGGGGGACGCTCCTGTGGCAGCAATGCAGGGTTGGGCGCAGACACGACAAATTTGTCCTATCAACTCTGGACGGCCTGCCCTGCGCTGCCGCAGAGAGCGCCTTGCAGAGTTGACACTTCTGGCACCTTAGCATGTCTGTGATGATGATGTCTCACTCACGCCCCCCTCTGCAAGCGTCCTAGCGCTCTTCCTTCCGCTCTCTGAACCGGGTCAGCTAGTGGCCCCTCTTCTGGGCTGCGCCCCGACGCGCGCCCGCCCGCGCGGCCGCGCGCAGGAGGTGGCCATGCTGGAGGTGGGCTGGAAGCCGCGGCGCCACACGCGCTTCAGCGGCGCCGACCGCCTCGCGCTCACCAGCACCAACAAGCTGTGGGACGGCGAGGCCGTGCCGCTCGTGCGCGGCTACGCCAAGGGGCCCGTCTCGTGCGACCGCGGCCTGGGCCCGGTGTCCATCGGCGCGATCGTGGACTGGGAGGGCGACTTCTGAGCGCGGGGGGCGCGCCGGGCGGGGGCGCGCGCGCGTGCTCTGGCCCCGGGGGGGAGCGTGTGAAGCGTCCGGCCGTGACCGCCGCCACGTGAGCTGAGTGTGCTGATGCTGTTTTGGGGTGGTTTCCGTACAGTCTGGCGTCCGTGCTGCTGCCATGTGTGACTGCCGCTAGATTTCTGCATGCACTGAGAACGCTATCCGAGAAACATCAGGGGGTACGGAGACCCTGTGCCAAACGGTCATGCATGGCCGTCTTGCTGCTGCTGCGCTTGTCTACAGTTCAAACAGTCCCTGTGCAGCCTGTGCAAGCCACCATCTCTCCAAGTCCATTACATCTCCCAGCGGTCTCAACAGGATGTCCTGGCTCGTGAAATCCAGGGCGTACGGCGTGGGCAGCAACCTGCAGCAGGCCTTTGAGGACGGGGATGAGAAGGAGCTGTCGACGACCGTGGGGGGCCGCATTGATGTCGCCAAGCTGTTCGACGACATTAAGGTGCGCAGCGCGCTGAGCGCCGACGCCGCGCCGGACACTGCACATGCGTGTGCCCGGCCAGGCTGTGCCGTGCAGGCTCGCGCCCTGCAGGTGACCATCTCCACAAGGTTGCTGCACTGAAGGCCGTAGCATGGAGATAAAAAGTGCCTGTCAGCATTCAGGCTGTTGCCGCCCGATTGAGCCCGCCCCGCCGACGGGAAGGGTCCCCCTTTGACCGCCTAGTGTCTCTGCAGGTGGTGGGCTCGATCACGGACGCCTCGCTGAAGGACGTCAACGCAGCACCGTGGACGAAAGATGTGCTGATTACGGCGGAGAAGCGGGTAAACGGTGCGCACACGGCCGGCCGTCGGGGAAAGCAGACCCGCGACTGACAGATTGGGGACGGCATGGCGCCTGGGGGCCGGGCTGGGGCTGGTCGGGGGTGTACACAGTCAGCTGCATCTTATCCGTTGGCTGCCAAGACCCGCCTGGTGCTGCTGCCTGCACTGGAGAGCGAGCTGCGTGTTTTCTGCTGTGACCGGGCAGAGCAGGGTTGCGCGCTTGTCGACGATCGACTCGCGCCTGCATGCTCACAACGCGCTGTACATCCTCGCGCGGCCCCCACGCCGGCTGTGCTGGACGTGCAGACAACGTCACCGGCATGCTCGGCGTCGACCTGGGCTCGCAGTCCGTTGTCGGCCGCGTGAACGCCGTCACGGACCTGAGCGGCAAGGATGTGTCCGCCAGGCGCGCGCGCTGTCGCCTTGTTTTTGCCGCAGGGGGGTCCGGGCTGCTCCCGGAGTCCCACCCGAGCCCTCTTGACACGCTGCCGCCCCGCGCAGCGCGACCTTCTTCCAGGCCACGCAGTCTGTGCGCACGGAGGCGACCGCGGTGCTGGACGAGCGCGCGACGCTGTGGGGCGCGTGAGTGGCCCTGTCACCTGTGCATGGCCCTGTCACCTGTGCTCGGTCTGCCGTGCGTGCTCTGCAGGCATCCAGCTGCGGCAGCGGAGCAGACCTGCCCTGGCCCGGCCGCAGGCACACCTTCAATGAGGAGTCGCACCTGGGCAACTCTACGTGGGTGCGCCGTCCCAGCTGTGCTGATGTGTGAGAAATGCCATGCAAGCGAAGGGATGTCGGCTCTTTCATGCATGCCGCGCCTGCTGTGCAAAGCATGGGCTGCTGGACATCTTTAGATGTGTGTGTCTCTCTTTTAGAAAACACAGTCAAGGACGCATTCAGCCAGAAGCAGTTGTTGCAGACTTGCTGGCTGTGTCACCGCAGGTGAACCTGAAGGAGCGGGAGCGCTTCATCATCTCACCCTTCACGGTGAGCCCCGCGCGACACCCTTGTTCAAGCGCTCGGGAAGCATGCCGTGTGCACTGGGACATCTGCATGCGCCAAGGGCAGCAACTCCCCGCTCTTGGCGAGGGAGGCGCGCAGATGGGCACCATCAGGCCGCCATCGCGAGCGCGGCGCGCGCGCGCAGGTGCCGGTCGCGACGAGCGCGGCGGCGCTGACGCTGGAGTACGAGGGCTACGTGGTGGAGCCGGCCATCGACTTCAACCAGCGCTCCGGGTACCTGTCGGTCGCCAAGGCGCACGACCGCTGCGCGTTCAAGGGCTCGTACGCGTTCAAGGAGGCGCGGCCGCGGGGCTCTCGCCGCCTCGGCCCCTTGTGCTGCGGCACGCAGCGGCGGCCTGCCTCTCCCGTGGCAGGTCAGCGGCTGCTCGCAGGCCCGTGCAAGCCTGGCCGCTGCGTGGGTGCCTGTAGAACGTGCTACCCTGGCCTCTGCAAAACACTACCCCACCCTCAACCTAACCCTCACACGCGCAGGAGGTGGCGATGCTGGAGATCGGCTACAGCCGCATGGAGCGCCTGGACAATGAGGCGCCGCTGGTCCGGGTGCGCGCCCGCGCCCCGCCCGCGCCCCGCGCCCGCCTCTCAGCGTCGCTCTGCTGCATGCGGTGCTGCACAACCGCAAACAGGGCGTGTTCGACGGCGTGCGCCGGCCCCGAGGTCATGCCCAGACCGGCGGCGTGACCACTGCGGCGCCGCGGCGCGCAGGGCTTCCTGAAGGCGCCGGTGTCCGCCGATGGCGGCCTGGGCCCCATCTCGCTGGGCGTCATCCTGGACCGGTGCGACCCGCGCTGCTGCTCCTGCTGAGCAGCGGGAGCGGGGGGGCATGCTCTGACGACGTGCAGGCGCAGCACGCTCGCTCTTCCCTGCCCACAGTGCTGAGTCACCTTCAAAGTCACGTTCGCGCTTGTTTATGGTTGGCCTGTGTGCACAGGGAGTGGGAGCTGTGAGCGGGCTGAAGCTGTGCGAGCCTGTGGCGCGCGCCGGGTCGGGGAGCGCGGCGGCCGCGCGCTGGAGGCGCCGAGCCGGCGTGCTGGCCGCATGACAGAAGCGTTTATGGTCGGGCGAGATTCGCGGCGTCGAAGAGCATGAGGGCAGTGCATTGAGAGCCACGCAAGCTGTGGGGACGGCCGGTGTCCGCTGCTGCCAGGGGGTGCCGGCATGACGAGAGCCGCAGGCCGCACTTGACGTTTTTGGGGGAGGCTGCCTGCAGTACATATGTGCCGCTGCCGAATAAACCAGAACCCACCCTGATGCGTTGGGGCAGCTGCTGGTGAACCCGAACGGCGTGCACAGTTGGGGACCTGAGAGTGTGCAAGCGAGACGCGCGCGCTGCGACACAGTGATAACCACTGAGTGATGCGTTCACCCCCTACATGCACACTGAAACATGCTGCCAGCAGCATGACGCAGGACACCAGAGCCAACGAGCAGAAACCAGAGCTACACGAGGTCCTCGAAAGAGCCAGGGGGCGGCGGGCTACACGACGTCGACCTGCACGCTGTGCCAGGCGTTGTTGAGCACGCCGCGCAGGTTCCAGATGGGCGCGGCGCTCTCCGGCTGCGTGTTGTACGCGCCGTCCACCGCCTTGCACACCAGGCGCAGCGGGCCCTCGTGGCCGCCTTGCAGCGGCACCGTCGCGCGCCACAGCGTCCACGCCCACGCCCTGCACGCGTGCTCGCTGCAGGCTGACGAGCTTGCTGCCATCTGGGCGGCTCTAAGTGCTGGCTAGCGGAGCACATGGCGGCGCGCCGCGCGTTTCACACGACCTGCACTCCACTCTGCTACTCGTGGGCCGTACCGAGCAGGCGCACCCGCTCCTTGTCCTGCAGCACAGCTGCCAGCACAGCGGCGCACGCCCACAGATGCAGCCCTCTGCGCGCCAGAAGCCACAAGCATGCGCGGCAGGCTCGCCGAGCTCTGCGTCCTGTACACCGTATAAATCGAGCCGCGCCGGGCGCGCGCACCGGTAGCGCCGCGCGTCGATGGGCTGCAGCTGCGCGGTAGTCCAGCTCTCGCCGCCGTCGGCTGAGACGTCCACGCGGATGATGGGCTGCCCGCCGCCGCTGTACGCGTACCCGGTTACCTGCGCGCGCATGGCGGCCGCGCTGGCGCAGGCAGATGCATACGGAAAGCCCCCGCATGGATGCCCACAAATGCCCTGCTGCTCAGGGGCGGTAGCTGCAGTGGCCAGCCCATGGTCTGGCGCCGGCCGGGGCAGGCCTTCAGAAGATGGCATGCCGGCCCCGCGGCAGCCCCTCCCCAGGCGCCGCAGACATGCAGGCGCCCGACCGCATGTTGGCGGCTGTCGTGGAGGTGAGGGCAGGCGAGGGACCGCCAGGCCGCCGCGGGGCGCAGGCGGGGCGGGCACCTCGATCTCGTCCAGCGGCCCCTCGAGCTCGCTGCCGGGCGCCGGCTCGCAGATGGCCGACTGCACGTTGGTCTCCTGCACGGCTGGCGCGCTGGCCCAGTCCACGGTGTCCCAGTCCACGTTGGGCGAGAAGCTCTTGTAGTCCTTCTGCGGCCGGCCCAGCGCATAGAAGCTGTCAGCGAAGCGACGCGGCGCCGCGCCAGAGCGGGGTCACGCTCGAGCGCGCCCCCTGCTGGCAAGGGCCGGCCCGGGCAGCGGCCCCACGCCCGCGAGGCCGGCGCAGCGATGCGAGCGGAGCGCAGCCTGCATGGCGCGGCCCCACGCTGCGCACTATCGCCACATGTCGCGGCACCACGCTCTGCCGCCGCAGCACAGGCGCACACTCGGCAGGCCCCTGTGCGGATGCATGGCACGGCTCGAGGCACATGCGTCGCGCATCCCAAGCGCGGCGTGGCGGCGGCGCCCGCAGCGCGGGGTGAACTTTTGGCGATGACGGCGCGGCGTCCTCTGTGTCGACGGCGCGTCAGGGCGGGGCGCGCGCCTGCTGCCAGTGGCTGTCAGACTCCTGCTTCGAGGCGATGATGCGGGAGAGCCACTTGACGCTGCGCGCGCCCGCGATGCCCGGCGCCACCACGCGCACTGGGAAGCCGTGGTCGGCCGACAGCTCCCTGCGCGCGGCCGCGCCCGCCGCGCGTCAGCGCGCGCGCGCGGCCCCCCGCAGGCCGAGCTCCGAGCAGGGCTGCGCCGCTGCCCCGCGGGCGCGCTCCGCGCGGCGGGCAGCCGCACGCAGCCTCGCGCGCGCGCGCAGCCTCAGCCAGGCGGGCCTGCTGCTGGGGTGCTGGCGAGCTGAGACACAGTACGCTGGCAGCAATGGCGAGGCCAGGTTGAGTAAGAGCCCCCGGTGGCTGTATGCACGCAGGTGAGAGCACGTGACAAAGGCAAGGCGCCGGTGCCGCCGACGCCGACGCCGCCCAGGTCGACCAGCCGCGACCTGCGCCGGCGCGCGCGCGGGGCTGGGCGGCGCGCGCCTGCCATTCATCTCGTACGCCAGGATGACGTCGTCGCGGGGCGTCACGGCCTTGTCGACCGGGATGGACGCGCCGTAGCACGTGCCGCTCACGTCGCTGTCCATGCCCTCAAACTGGATGTGCTCCACCTGCGCGCGCGCTGGCCGCGGCGTGGGCGCGCCGCGCGCGCCTGCGGCCCGACTGGCAGCGGCGCGCAGGAGGCGCGGCAACACGCTGCGCCTCGAACCTTCCTGTCTGTGTCGGCGCTGCCGGCGAGGCTCGAAATGGGCCTTCTCTGGACAGCAGCCGAGTCCGGTTCGAGCAGCACCAAGTGCTCGCGCAGCCGGACGGCAAGCGCTGGCCTCCTGGCAGCAGGCGCGCGTGCGACACCAGGGGCTGGCTGCCCGCTGCCCAGCGCGCAGCGCACTCAGGAACGTACGCGCCCGCGCACGGGGCGCGCGCCTCGCCAAAGCCCTCCTCGTCCGACAGGCCCGCGTAGGCCAGCACGTCGCACAGCCGCGCGCCCGCAAACTCTGCCGTGCCGATCGCGCCTGCCCCCGCCCCGCACGACATGTGATCCTTCCCCAGCTGCAACAGTTGTAGACAGGTGTGCAGACGCAGCGCACAGCCGCCGGACGCATCCACCTCACGCCAGGGCCGCAGCCGGGTCCGTCAGCACGCCCACGGCCGGACAAAGGCGCGCCAGTGGTCCCTGGTCTCCCGCAGACCCAATGATGCAACGCGCAATAGGCACACACGTGTTTACACCCATGCGACGTATGAAGAGTTACGGCCGCAAGGTCAAGATCGCGGCGCGGCGCACCCACGCTCCACTCCAGGCCCTTGACGGGCTTGACGGAGTTGAGGTCGTCGCGGCGGTTGCCCGTGCACTGCAGCGTCGCGATGATGGTGTGCTTCTTGAAGCGCGTCTGCAGGTCCTTGAGCGACAGCTCCACCGTGCGCAGGCCCTCGCCCTGGACGCGCACCTGCGCCCTGCGGCCCGCCGCGTGAGCCCGCGGCGCGCAGCCTTCGGCGCTTGTATTGCAGGGCACGAGCACGAGGCCCGCGGCCAGCTCGCAGCATCCTCCCGGGAGCAAGCAAGCTGCTCTGCACACGGAGCAGTCAAGCAGGCAGGCTCCTGACAGACTCCCTGCCTCCCCGCGGCCCCGCGCCCCGAACGTCGCGGCCGGCGCTCCGTTGCGCTCGCGCCCGTCGGCCGGCCGGCGCCAAGCGCGGCGCGCGGGGCGCGCGCGGCACAGAGTAAAACTGGGCTGACCCTATCATGTGCTTGGCCGGCGGGCGGGGCGCGCGCACGGTGTGCGTGGCCGCGTCCACGTGTGGCACGGGCAGGTGGTTGCGCACGTAGAACAGGTCCACCGGCGTCAGCGGCGCGCCGGCGAGCAGCGGCCCGGGCGTCTCCGCGTTAAATGGCTTCTGCGTGCGCACTACGAGCGCAGGGTGGCGCGCCGGCTCGTTCGCGTACGGGTCGGCCACCTGCTGCGACGCGCCCGCGCCGACCTGCGCGCGCCCCGGTGCAGGTCAGCGGCCACCGCCACGCTGTCTGCTACAAGCAGGCTCAGCGCAAAGTCTCTGAGCAGCGCTTGAAGAAATTTGATGGACTGTGCCGTGAGCGAGCATGCACCCCTGGCTACATGCGCCACAAACAGCGTCGCGCTGGTGTGGATGCGGGGACGATCTGTGGGAGCTCGCGGCGCACAGTGGGCTGCTGGGCTGCCGGGCCGGCCAGGAGGGGCCGGCCACGGGCCTGCTACACCGCCGGGACGCAAGCTCGCGGGCGCCGGGCAGTTCCGCGGCGCACCAGCGTGCCGATGCGGTAGCCCTCCAGCAGCTGGCGCACTTCAGCGGTCTGGTGCTGCGCGTACATTGCCCAGAACGGGTCGATTGCGCCGCCCGCGGCCAGCATCAGGCGCGCCGCGCCGCCCGGGTGCATCGCGGCGAAGTCGGTCACGTCGTACACGCCGTCCTTGTACGTCACCCAGACGCTGTCGCGGCCGCGGTGCTGGGCCACCTCCTCGCGGTGTATCTCCCGCACGCCCGTCGCAGGCTTCTGCGCGGCGCGCCTTGTGCCGTCAAGCGCACAGCAGGCAGCAGGCAGCACAGGAACTGGCTGTGTGCAACAAGCAGTACATGGCGGCGCGTCTTGTCAAGGCGCTTGGTTGGCGGCCGAGTCGCAGGGGTCGGCAACCGCCGGCGCATGCAAACGCGAAAACTAGCTCCCGCACCTGGGTTTGCCCCGCCGAGGCACGCTGCTCCGCCTCGCAGTGCGCCTGCCCCGGCCCGCCGGCCCAGGCAGCCGCCGACCCGACCAGCAGGCCCGCGGCCGCGCTGCCGGCCAGCAGGCGCGCCCAGCCCGGCGCCGGCTCCTCCCGCGCCGCGGCGGCGGTGGTCAGCGCGCGCAGCGCCTGAGCCGACGGCGCGCCGCAGCTGGCGCAGAACGGCGGGCACGGCAGGTGCTGCAGCGCGCGCAGCGCGCGGTGCGCATTTCGAATGCCCATGCGCGCCGGTGCGTTGTCCCGCGTCTAGGAGGCCGGGAGGCCCAGCGTACAGCGCCTCACTTTGCAGCAGCCAAGCAAGATGGGGAAGTCGATCTCGCAGTACATGCGCACCATTCTGGCAACATTTTGGATGCACGAGCGGTTACACAATGACATACTTGCCACGCACAGTCTGCATGTCTGTAAACCAGCTTGCAGCTGCTTACGTCTCCCTCATGCATGATGCTCACCTCAGTTAGCCTGTCAGCGCTGGCATCGCCCTGCAACCTGCACATGCCAATCCTGCCAATGCAAGTGCAGCGAACGTCAGGCCCCAGCTGCAGCACCCCTGCGAGCGCATGGCGACTGAGGCTAGCTTGCGCACAGTGCCAGCCCTTGGCAGGCAGCCTGTTGCGGCTCGGCAGGGACCGCACAATGTTAAGCAACAGCAGCAACACGCAGTGCTAGGTACAGAAACTAGGCCTGCTTGTGGTACAACCTGGCGCACGAGCTGCTGCGCAAGTTCACGGCAGTTCTGGCCCAGCATTCACTCTTAGTCAGTTCTGTCCACACGATGCTTGATGGGCGGCCACCTCGGTCACTGGCAAGCCCGCCGCCACATACGACCTTGCCGTACACGCCGGCCGCAGCGCCTGCATGTTCCCCCGCCCCACGCCGATGTCCTCACCGTCTGGCACTGCGCGACCGACCCTGCCAGGGTATTGCAGGGCTGTGCGCACGCGCGGCGGCGCGCGCGCAGACCGGCAGCCGCGGCAGGCACGCCGCGACGCCCCTCAGCGCGCCGCAGGCGGCCGCGCGCCCGCGCGCCCGCGCAGGGCGCCCCCGCCGCGCCGGCGCTGGCCGAAGGTGCTTGCCGCGCGTCCCCCGCCGTGCGCTGGCGCGCGCGGGAGGTCCGCCGAAGCGCGCTCCCGGCCGGGCGACCCGCCCGGCGGCCGCGGGCGGCATCAGATGTGCATGCAGTGCACCTCGCCGTTGCGCAGCGAGCGGCCGCCGGTGACCTCTTTGAAGAAGCAGCTGTGGCCGATGGCGACGACGTGCTGCTCCGGGCGCGCCTGCACCCAGCGCCGGAAGCGGCCCACGCGCTCCTGCGGCGCGCGCGCCGGCACGCCTCAGCCCGGCTAGGGCGTTGGGACTCTGGGCGTGGCAGGCGGCCCATGCGCGCCAGCGCCTGAACAGGAGGCTGGGGTGGTCTGGGCCTTGGAAAGCGGCCAGCGCGCGCCTGACTGACTTTCAACCTCAAGGATGCAGCGGATCTCTGGGTGCTGTGCTGAGCTCGGTGACAAGGAGCCCGAAGCGGCCAGTCAGGGAGAGGGAAGGCCCGCAGGGCGCCGGGCGCGCCTGCATCGCCTTCTTGGGCTCCAGGCGTGCCAGGCGCTTGTTGACCGCGTCGTTGACGTCCGGCGCAAACCACCAGCGCTCCGGCAAGTCCGCGGCAGCCTCGCGCAGCTGCGCGCGCGCGGCCCCGTCACACACTGCTCATCGCACTTGCGGGGCGCTTTCCCCGCGGCGCCACCCCCTGCAGCGCCCCGCCTCGCCCGCCCGCGTGATTTCCCACCCCGCGCGCATACTCCACGCTGCAGCAGAGTACCTGCACGACCTGCCCTGTCGCTGCTGCCCGCCACCGGCAGGGCGGCAGCGGGCCGCCCGCCGCGCCCGACGCGCCGCGCCACGGCCAGCGCGCCATGGGTGGCGTGCCCGGGCGCACCATGGGGTACGCCCGCAGCAGAAGCGTCGCTGGCAGGCCGATGTCCCCCGTGGTCACCAGCTGCTCGGACAGCTCCGGGCGCACCGCCACCTGCACGCGCGCAGGGTAGGGTAGGCCTCGACCGCCCAGCCGCAGCCGCCATGCAGGCCCTCCCACGCAGCGCGCTAACACTATCGGTGCAGCCAAGGCCACGGGGCGCCCCCAGCGGCTCCACAGAGCGCGGGCACACGCGACTGCCCCTCCTGAGGCGCCCTCTTGCAGCCGGCTGCTGGGTCCGGTTCGCTCGCTGCTCGCCTGACCGGCTCCAGCCACGCAAACCGTGCGCGGGCCGGCACATCCGCGCGCGGGCGCGGGAGCGCGCGCGCGCCTTGGCGGGCAGGCTGGCGCCGGCGGCCGGGTCGCAGCCGGCGGGCGCGCCGGGCCGCGCGCGCGCGAGCAGGAACGTCTGCACCGCGCGCGTCAGCGGCGACACCGCCCACAGCGCCTCCTCCGGCACCTTGCGCAGCTCGGCCGCCAGCTTGGCTGCCTGCGCGCGCGCCCGGCCTCACGCACCGCAGCGTGGCCATCGGCGCGCCGCGGCGCACGCCCTCGCGCGCGGCGCCGCCCCCATCCGGCGACCGCGGCCGCCTGCAGTACCTCAGTCATTGCTCGACGCCTCAGCAAAGGGGTAGAGCCAGCGTCTGCGCAAGCGCTGGCCGCGCCCCCAGCTGCGAACAGGGTCGCATTGGACAGCATCAGGCTGAGCGCGCGCACAGCGCGGGCGCACGCGGCGCAGGCGGGCGCGCGCCTGCCGCCGGCCCTTCTCAGTGAGCTTGGGGTCAAAGATCTGCGGGTCATGGAAGTTTTGCGCCAGCCGCGCCGCCGCGTTGTACTCTGACTCGCCGTGCCGCACGACGTACAGCACCTGCGGGCGCGCGGCCGTCTGCGTCGGGACGCCCGCTGCTGCGGTCATCAGATCCTGGTCGCCCGGGCGACGCAGCGGCGGCGGCGGCGGAGCGCCGTTCATGGGAGGCGCGAGATTGCGAGGGCGGCTGCGCATTGCGAGGGGCATGCGGGAGGCGTGGGGAGCGCGCGCGCGCGCGCGCGCGCCTTCATCTGCGTCTTCGGCCGGAAGATGGGGAAGAGCGCGACCTGCGACGGCGGCCCGCCGGCGCTGGCGCGCGCGCCCGGCAGCTCGTTTGCGGCCACCAGCTCCGGCGTCGTGCTCTGCCGCGGCGGCCGCGCGGGCGCGCCGGCGGCCGCGCCGGCCGCCGCGCCGGCTGCTGCGCCGGCCGCCGCGCCGGCCTCCGCCGGCAGGCCCGCCCAGGGCTCGCGCTCTGCCTGCCGCGGCCGGCGCCCGTCAGGCGCCGCCGGTGGAGCGCAGCGCTCCCGCTCGGGTGAGCACTACGCCTTGCGGCGCGCTCGCAGGCCACCCCCTCACGCGCATGAGCACGCTCGGACGCATGCAAGGTCATGCCGGGCTGCCCCTTGCTGCCACATTAAAGCTGCGCCCGGCCATGCGCACATGCGCATGCATGGGCGCATGGC